>JABAHQ010008952.1_pt2 | contig 68547 bp, 55 predicted proteins | sample 7062091 | NCBI WGS metagenome assembly JABAHQ01 (sample SAMN14534359, study PRJNA622989) | marine sediment metagenome | biome: marine biome [ENVO:00000428]; feature: marine pelagic biome [ENVO:01000023]; material: deep marine sediment [ENVO:00002113] | place: India: Gulf of Kutch | collected...
AACGGATCTCCTGACTCATTGACTGCAGTAAGGACTGCTTCTTTGCTCCAGAAGCCATTAAAGGGAGGAATTCCAGAAATCGCCAGTGCCCCGACCACTCCAAGCCATCTCGTCACTCTCATTTTCTCCCACAATCCGCCAAGCTTCGTCATATCCCGTATCTCATGTACACCATGGAGGACACACCCCGAGGCAAGGAACAACAGGGCTTTAAAGATCGCATGATTTATGAGATGAAAGAGTCCTGCAGTATATGCACCAACTCCTAACGCCAAAAACATGAATCCTAAGTGGCTTATCGTGCTATATCCTAACACACGCTTAATGTCCGTTTTCCAAACAGCCACGAGACCTGCAAATGCGGAAGTGATGCCACCAACATAGGCAACCACCTTAAGGACGGGAAAGCCTGCATGCTGGAACAATGGATAGAATCGTGCGACTAGGAAAACCCCTGCTTTGACCATAGTGGCAGCGTGGATGAGGGCTGAAACGGTTGTGGGGCCTTGCATCGCAGAAGGTTTCTCTGCAAGCCATGGAAAGAGCGGAAGTTGGGCACTTTTCCCTATTGAGCCAGCAAATAGGCATAAGGAAAGTATCGTGGCTGCAGCACCCTTCGTTATATCATTTACCGCGGTTATAGTGAAGCTAGTTTGACCCGAGAGTAGGACGTACACGATCCCCATGAGAAAGAACGTGTCACCAATCCGAGTGTAAATAAAGGCTTCTTTCGCACCTTTGGCTGCGTCAGGTCGATCCCACCAGAATCCTATTAGGAGGAAGCTGGCCAACCCTACGCCTTCCCAGAAAATGTACATCTGTATCAGATCATACGAGAGAACGAGACCCAACATACAGCCGATGAAGAAGATCATTTCGAGAAAGTATCGCGGAAGTGCGTATTTTTTTTCTCTCTCATGCCCCATGTACTGAAGAGAGTAAATCAAAATGAGGGTCGCAATAATACTGACGATAAAACACATAAAGGCGGAGAGAAGGTCAACGTAAACACCCATGTAGATCGACGCATTGGAGACTTCAATCCATTTAAATTTCGAGACCCAGGGGAGGCGCTCTTCGTATCTGAGGACTTCCAGTAGCATCCCCGTAGAAAACACTGCCGAAGTTGCAGAAGAGAGAATCGCTGCTACTGCTCCAGCATTTCTCTTTAAATACTCTAAAATCGCTACTATCGGAGCCGAACTGAGCGGAATGAGAAAAACTAACCATGAGATCTCTAAAAACATTTTAAGTGCATCTCCTCAATTCACATATTTTAAAAAATTTGCTTGCCCTTCATCCCCTTATCCCTTTAATTCTTGTCGTTCTGCCACGCTTGTACTCCCATACACTGTCTTCAATAAGATCGCCATCCCCACTCCAACTGCCATTTCTGATGCAGCAAGGAGAATTGCTATAATTGCAAAAGTACGCCCTGCAACTATTCCTACAGAGGGAAGGGCGACAAAATTGATTAAAACTCCCGCTAGGATGATTTCTATTGAAATAAGTATTCGTATCATACCTTTTTTCGATGCCAGACCATACAATCCTACGGAAAGCAAAATTCCAGAGATGACAATAAAGAAATTGGGAGAAAGTCCATTCATTTTTTACCCTCCTTTAAGCTGATAAGAGACAACGCACCAAGGACGGAAAAAGCCACGATGTAGGCTGCAACCAAGAGGACGTATCCATACGTTCCCCATAACATCTCACTGATCTCGGTAAATGTAGTTTGTTGATACTCTGTGCCAGAAATCAAAGGGGTTGTTAGACTTAATATCACCAGAAACAGCGTGAGAAGAAAGCCAAAAAGAGTTCCGGGCAAGATAATCCTTCGATTCAGCTTTCCTTTCTCTGTTTCCCCTAGCCCAATGATGACAAGTAAAAGGAACAACGACACACCAAAGTAAATTAAAAGTTGAAATACTGCCACATAAGCCGCCTTCAGATATAAAAGAAGGAGCGAAACCAGTAAATTCATCGCTGCAAAGGAGCTGATCGCCCTGATTGAACTCCTTACCTCTAACGAGAGTAAGGCGGTACCTACTAAAAGTATTGACAATATTATTTCCACTATCATTTTTATTACTCTCGTTAAACGAAAAATACAATTAAAATTTGAAGTAACGCAAGCGGAATGAGGTAACTCCAAAAGATCTCGAGGATCTGATCGATTCTATACCTCGCTAAAATACTGCGGATGCTGCTTAAAATTAAAACGACTATAACGACTTTAACCACAAACCAAAATAAATATGAGACGCTCTTCAACCCTGGGATGGTAAAACCAACTGGTCCTATCCAGAATAACGTGACAAAGAGAGCGCTAGTGAAAAGGAGCTTCAGATCCGTAGCTAATCTGAAAAATGCAAGTCTTCTCCCACTAATTTCCGTCTGCCATCCAGCACCTAGCTCTGTCTCGGCTTCAGGAGCATCAAAAGGTACTTTTTCAATTTTCGCAAGGGTAGAGAGAAGGAAAACTATCATCGCAGGTATCAAAAAGAGTCTACTGCGGAGAAAGTGGATGAACGATTGTTGCACTTGGAAAGAGACTATTTCAGACAAGTTAATTGACCCAGCAAGCAACGCAGGAGCGATGGCACTTAGGAACAGCCCAATTTCATATGCTATGAATTGTTCAGCGTTTCGACTCGCCCCAATCCCCGAAAAAGGACCGGGATTAGAAAACCCTGTTAAAGAAATCATGATAGTGTACAAACTGGCCAAAATGAGAACTAAAAGGAGATCACCAGGGTAAGAGAGGACGCCACTGATATCAAACGTTGGTACGAACATAAATGAGAAAATTGGGATGCTAAGGGCGAAAATTGGCGTTAAGGTTAAAAGAAGCCTGTCGGCTTCATCGGGAGTGATCTCTTCCTTGTTCATCAGTTTGATGAAATCAGCAATGGGTTGGAGAATTCCATGTGGCCCCGTCACGAGGGGCCCAATCCGATGCTGAAACCTAGCATAAGCTTTTCTATCGATCCACTCGAGAAAAAAAGCGAAGAACACCGCAAAAAATGTTGTGAGTAGTACGGCAACTATGAACTGCCATAACATCATTCGATCTCCCTCCTCAACTTAACTAATAACAATAGTGAAAAGACGATCAATAACCAGAAACCTATAAATGGTAAACTGAAGGAGAGTTCACCCATGAACACTAGTAACACAGCTGCTGCATCAATGACGGCGAAGAGAGATGCATAAAAAAGCTTGATCGTCCTGTACGTGATTTTAATCGGGGGATACTGCTCTCCCGAAGCGTAAGGAGTTTCTTCTATCTTTTTAGATGTCCCCCGTCCTAGTGAGAAGAGAATCACGCCGATAATCATCAGTATTATAAAAACAATTAAGAACTCAAAAAGAGAACTCACTTTCCTTTTCCCTCCTCTAACATTCAGTATTCGAGAAAATGTGGAAAAACGAGTTAAAATTCCCCGATATATAGCCATTCCTTGATATATAACCATTTGTTTTTAAATAGAAAACTTGACATGTGCTAAGTTCTATATTGTAAGTTTGTCTCGATAGGTGTTATGAGGTGACAGAATGATACTCAGTATATTGATTTTCCTCCCGATAATTAGTGCAATCCCCATCTACCTTGTTTCAAGGATCGAAAAGAAGTCAGCAATCATCCTCAGCCTTTTAATGCTAACCGTAACGTTTCTACTATCCATTTACACTGTTGCATTTAGGTTCAATCACTCACTAGGCGCGTTCCAGCTAGCAGAAACATACGAGTGGCTGCCGTATATTGGTGCTAAATACCATGCAGCAATGGACGGGATCTCTGCCGTCATGACTCTTTTAGGAAGTTTTCTTTGTCTCATCGCCGGTTGGTCTTCCTACTGGTTAATTCCTCACGATAAAGGTGAATGGTACGCAGTGCTGCTTGTTTTCGAGACTGGCATCCTAGGAACTTTTCTCTGCATAAACCTAGCAACATTCTACATCTTCTGGGAGCTTGTTCTCATTCCAATGTTCTTTATGATAGGAAAATGGGGACCCGAACCCGAAAAAGCAAGGCGAGCGGCAATCAAGTTCCTTATTTATACCCATGTCGGGGCCATACTCATGCTTTTAGGCTTCATTTACGTCTATACTCAACTTGGAACGTTCGAGATGACGGAAATAGCAGGAGGACTCGGACTAACGGCCCAAAAAATTGCGATGGCACTTGTATTCTTCGGATTTGCCTTTAAACTCCCCGTCTTTCCGTTCCACACGTGGCTACCTGATGCCCACGTTGAAGCACCTAGCCCTGCTAGCGTCCTACTGGCGGGTCTTCTCCTAAAAATGGCTGGTTATGGCTTCGTGAGATCAGTATGGCTTTTTCCAATGGGAATTGAGGCATTTAAACTTGTTTTTCTAATATTAGCCGTAGTTAGTGTTCTGTATTCAGCTTCCGTGGCGATAATGCAGGAAGACATGAAGAAGATGATTGCCTATTCCTCCATTAATCACATGGGATACGTATTCTTAGCAACTACTGCCGCTGCTGTTGCGTCAATCGGTACGATATCTCCCGCTCTTAATATCTCTACAACCTCAATCTTTGAATACTGCATGCTTGGCGCTATCTTTGTCATGTTCAGCCATGGTGTCATTATTGGGATTCTCTTTCTCCTAGCGGGAATCATCCATCATTCAGCAGGAACGAGGGAGATCTCTAAAATCGAGGGATTAGCCCATAAAATGCCTTGGGTGGCATTCCTACTTTTAATCGGTGGCATTGCAGCTGGTGGAATGCCTGGAATGGTAGGTTTTGTAGGGGAACTTTTAGTTTTTGTGGGGAGCATTAGCGGTTTATTTGATCCTTACTGGTGGGTTTCATTTGCCATTGCAGGACCGTTGATTGTCTTAGCATTTATGATTTGGCTTAATCAGAGAGTGTTCTTTGGTGAATTACAGCTGAGAGCGAAATCTGATATTGAAAACCCTAGCCCATGGGAGCTTTTGCCTCTCGCGATCTTAGTTATTCCTATTATTCTCTTCGGTATTTACCCCGAACTTCTTAATACACTTATGAAGGAAGCGGTAAGAGCGATAGCACCGTGACAGGGAGATCTAACGGTTTCTCGCTTTTTTCTTTTTTATTTCAGTACCGCCTTCGTACAGATATGAGAATCACTTTCCGTAGGACAGTAGTATTAGTACATCCCCCTCGTTCAACTTCTCCCACTTTAAGACTTAAATAAAGCCTCTGCCTCTTATTGGGCGAGGAAGAAGCGCAAGTGGGGTCGGACTACCGAATGAGGGCACTCATGTGACTTCTTAAGCTAAAAGTGGGATCTTCTTTTTTTCGTTTAAATTCGTGAGTTGTTTCGTTAAATACCATAAAACCGAACGCCCCGTTTTCGTAGCAAGTGGATCGTTTCAGAGGAACGTGAAACGTTCGTTCCTTCAAGTAGGACTTCTTTAAGGTCTGGGAGGTTTCGCAAGGGAGAAACATCGGAAACGTTCGTATGTTCAAACCAAAGTACGTTAAGGCTTTTTACGTGTTTCAAAGGCGAAAGATCAGAAACCTCTGTATAGGATATATCAAGTTCCCGGAGGTTTTGCAAATGTACCAAGGGAGAAAGATCGGAAACGTTCGTATTTCGTAAGTCTAGTTCCCGAAGATTTTTTAGGCTTTTCAAGGGAGAGAGATCAGATACGTTTGTACCCCAGAGGGAGAGTTTTCGAAGCTCAGTTAACCCTTGTAGTGGAGAGAGAATAACCACATCCGTGGATTCAAGATCAAGTTCCTTTAGATGTTTGAGTTCCTTGAGTGGACTGATGTCGGTGATGTTCGTGGATTCAAGATCAAGTTCAGTTGTTTTTCCACCCTCTGTAGTAAATACGGGGAGAGTTCCAATTTTCAAGGTAATTTTTTTTAACGCCTCAACTTCCTCCTCAGGAATGTGATATGTTTCTTCACTTATCTTCTCCACTGTTAACCTCTCAAGATAGCTCAGCCTATAATCGATATCCGCTTATTAATTTTTACCTTTTTCTTCTGTTATTAATATCGAGAGAATTGAAAATTCTTGTCCGACAAAACCGTTTTAGGCTTTGTACAAGTTATCTACTTTCTTCTCCTATCTAGAATGCAATTTATGGTGCTCGAGTAAAATCTTGTAAGTTCCTGCCTCTTCGTACATTATCAGGCTCCTCTCGAAATGCTTTTTAGTCATTGAAACTATGATCTCAGGGAGGCTTCCTTCGTCCTCACCATGCACTAATAGGAAAAAAATAAATCACAGCAGAAAGAATCAAAAAAAAGAGAGAAAACATCAGGTAGGAATTGTTAAGTTTCTTAGATCCCGAGGATACATAGTGATCCTTTCTATTCCACCTTCAACTACTACAATTGTATCAGAGTGTCTAAACCCTGCAAAACCGGGAATGTATATTCCTGGCTCTACACTCATAACCATACCTACTTTTAGTCGAGTTTCATCCCCTACATCAAAGAAAGGCGGTTCGTGTCCGTTTAACCCCAAAGCGTGACCAGTATGATGCCGCCAAAGATCTAACAGGTCTTCTTTTTTATAGAACTTTTTAACTACCTTATCCACCTTAGAACATTTAACACCTGGTTCTATGGCTTCAAACGCTACTTCTTGGACTTCTTTCATGAGGTTAAAGTACTTTCGGTGTTTTTTAGGAGATTCTCCCACGAGAAGGGTTCTTTCTAGTTCACTTGTATACCCTCCCACGTTTGCACTCGCACCCGTAACTAACACATCACCGTTCTGGATGGTAGCGTTAAGAGAAACTGAATGAGGGAATGCCGAATGTTTCCCAACTTGCCCCCGAAATCCCGCAAACGCACCTGCCCGACTCTTTCTCACTGCTCTATACGCGGTACCCAACGTTTCAATCATCTCCTTGCTTGCTTCCATGGTTGCTTCATTGGAGATGTGTGTTTCATTCGCCCCTGGTTTTGTAAATTGCTGCAGTTTTTCATGCGCCACCCCGCCCCATCGGGCACTTTCATTAATGAGCTGTATCTCTTCTTCCGATTTTACCATCATCATCTCTTTGATGACGTCTCCCATCTTGTCCTTGATTACGCTGTTCGGTAAGATTTCTTCTAGAGTTGGCCCCGAATAGCCCATAACGGAAGGCGGCGCCGTAGAATCCACGCCGATAACTTTATCTTCAAGCCCAAGTTCCGTGACGAGATCCTTCAGGTACTTCATAGGATGTTTTTTCCCAGGATACTCAGGATACACCCGCGTCTCTTCGACGTATCCCACCTCTTCGATGCGATCCTGTTCTAAGGAGGGAATCAACGAAAAAGTTTCATTATTTTTCGTTAATATCAAAGCGATCGGTCTCTCGGTCTGTAAAAAACCGAAATTGGTTAGATAAAAGATATGCGTAGGGTTAAAGAGGCATACTGCATCAAATTCGTCTCCCATCTCTTTTATGATACGGTTCCTTCGTGTCTCATATTCTTTCTTACTAATCTGTAGCTTAGGCATGTTACCTACCGATTACTTATAACAATCTACTTATTTGTTTAACGATATTTCAACCTATACCCAAACATATTCAATTTTCGTTACCATATTACGGGGCTACAATGAGTAAAGATATCCGTCAGTTAGGAGCCAGCGAAGTAGCTCTACGTTTAATCTCAAAATTAAGAGATGCCAAAAAAGAGAAGAGAGCGAACATTTGTAGAACATTTTTAACGCGTTACCCAGAGTTGCTTCTGATCCAAAATTTGGGATCCCTCATTTTAAACCGAATAGAAAGACACGAGGGATTCACACCGTTTTTACAACGTTTCGAAAAGAAAATCATTATCAGAAAGCAGGAAATAGCGAAGAACGCATCAGACATCTTCCATAATGACACGGTACTAACCTTAAGTCGAAGTTCAACAGTTTTAGAGGCTTTTGCCCATAGTTCAGAACGAATACGGGAGGTTATAGTTTTAGAGTCACGACCAGCTTTTGAAGGAAGGAGCATGGCCAGATCCATAGCTGAAATGCGAATAGAGGTTAAAATTATAGTGGATTCCGCTGTCGGTTACTTCATAGACAAAGTAGATAGTGTTGTGATAGGGGCAGACGCTATCTTACCTGAAGGAGCGGTAGTGAATAAAATTGGAAGTTATCCCCTCGCGTTACTGTCTAACCGAACCAATACCCCATTTTTTGTCCTTTCAAGTCTATTTAAAGCTGACATCCAGCAAATTGGAGTAAAAGTAGAGCAACGAGATCCCAAAGAGATCTGGAAAGATGCGCCTAACAATATTACGCCCCTTAACATTTACTTCGAACGTGTTCCTTTCTCCCTAGTTTCGGGAATTTACTGTGAACTCGGAGAGATCTCTCCTAGCAAATTTGTAGACACAGCAGTACAATACATTAAAGAACAGGAGCCATAACGTTTTTCACGTTTAAACTCGATGAATCTTTATTTCTTCGCCGACCTTTATACCTAACTTCCTACTAGCTGAAGCTTTGTTAATAGCAAACTCAAGAAAACCATGATTCTCCTCGAGTAGCAGCATCTCACCTTCTTCTCCCTCTCTAAAAGTAGTTACAAACCGTGCGGTAATTCGCTCTTCCCCCGCATCTATCGTATATTGCTTCCCTCGTTTTCCCCAAAATTTCTCAGCAGGGATGTTCGTGATTACGTTTCCAAAGCTGTCAATCCCTGCTACTTCTCCCGTTGCTATTTTCTGTGTAATGTTGAATGTTTCAAGGCTGAACGTTACCAGCGAGTTTTTCTCGATTAGAGGGCCTAATTGGCCAAAAATGTTTCCATCCTTTGATAAGTATGCGGCAACGGGAGCAAAAATGTCTCTGCCGTGAAATGTAGGGGAAATTTCTGAGAGAAAGTACTTGCTATTGGTCAATTCTCTTATCTCCTTGATTCTTTCTTGCTGAATAGCTGGAAACAGAACACCGTTATCCGGTCCGACGAAATAATATTCCTCTGTTTTGACAGCAATGGCTCTACGTTCCGTTCCTACCCCTGGATCGATGACAACACAGAAGACAGTTTCTTTTGGGAAGTACGAGTAGGTGGTCTTAAGGATAAATGCAGCCTCCCTCACAGAAAATTTGCGTAACTCATGGGCCAAATCGATTACTCTTGTTTGGGGCGAGATCTCAAGTATTATCCCTTTCATTGCACCAATAAATCCATCTGAGGGATGAAAATCGGTTAGCAAGCTTAGGAAAGGTATTTTTGGCATCCATAACCCCTATTGTTGCTTCTCTTTCTCTAGATCTTTTGCCGTGAGATCAACGATCAGGTCTCGTTCCTCTTCTTCTCGTTGGTCTGACTCCCAACTTTTCCCCCATCGTAACTCCTTTTCTCCAGAAGCTACCAAGAGTTGACGTATATTTAGCAAGAGTAAGATGAAAGAGATCAAAAATCCTAAAATGAAGATCGAGGGAAATAAAAGGGACGCCACCATGCAAACGAGGATGAGGATCCCACTTACTTTTACGAACGTACTTATTTCTGTTCTTGATTTGTCTTCCGTTTTTTCCACTTCTTGCCTCCCCCTTGAGCAACGAAAGGATATTCATAGCTTTCCTTAACGAAAGGAGAACATTGTTAATAAACCTTTGAAGCAAACGTCTAAGGAAGAGATAAAGAAAGAGAAGAATGGACTTTTTCTTTTGGATTAAAACCCCAACAGTAACCCCTCTAGTGCAGAAATACTCCATAAAGGAAAGATAAGAGTTACAACAACTGTACACACGGCAATAAAAGGATTACAAAAATTATGCAAACTGAACACAAAAGAAAAGACGGTGAAACATTTGATCACCAAAATGTTCCCATTTTGAGCATTTAATACCTCCTTCTCGCGCCTAAAAACGTGGATGATTGGCATTCGTAAGGAGAATGCTACATTTCTCTGGAAGGTCAGGAGAGCAATCTGGTAGGCACAGAAAATATACGGTAAGTTTATAATTGATTTTTTCAAACGAAGGAATAGTGTCTGAAATGAAGGTTGTAGTTGATGAGGAAACCTGCATCGGTTGCGGTACTTGTGTAGGTCTCTGTCCAGAGGTTTTTGAGTTAGGAAGTGATGGAAAAGCATACATCACTGAAGATTACCGAGAAGATGATTCTTTTGAAGGAGAAGTCCCTGAAGATATCGAATGTACAAAGCAAGGAGCAGAAAATTGTCCAGTCGATGCAATCTCCGTAGAGTAGTTCCACTAAGTGATCTTCTCTCTCCCCATTCGTAAGCTGTTCATCTTCCTTCTATTTTTTACGCTTACCCCACTTACCAGACGCCAGTTTCCAATTCTAGGATTTTGTAGAGGGTGTACACACCTGAAAAAGGAGACGGATCAAAAGGACGGCGTTTGCTATCAAGGGAGTATGTTGGCGAAATCGTATCCATACTAACATATCAACTATTATAGCCTCCCTCTTATACCCATCTCCATGTTACCAACAATGCATAATCCCCACTTCTCCCTACTATCCCAATCAAAGTAGCAACATCGTTTATTACAACTTAATCAGCGAGCTCTTTTATTAAAAACTCTCAAAAAAGTAGGGTATCCGCATCTAGACTTCTTTATGGGGAGGCCCGCTACTTTCCACCGCCTCCTCCCCCCTTAAAAAGGCTAAAAAGCTTTTGAGGCCATTACTCTTTTTTAATAAAGAATAACTAATAACAAAATGTCACAAGCCTTTTGTAGTACGTAAGGGATTCCCCTTTCCTAAAAAATAATCTTGGAAAACTCCCAGAGTAACGCATACAAACCTACAAAAACGAAAGAAAAAGGTGAAAACAAGGAATGGGCAAACAAAAAATCATCTTCGTCACTGGTGGCGTTATGTCAGGCATCGGCAAGGGAAATACCCTAGCCTCCATCGCTAAGCTATTCCAGTTCAGAAACAAGAGTGTTAGCCTTGTAAAGGTCGATCCTTACTTAAATGTCGATTGCGGAACTATGAATCCATTTGAACACGGCGAAAACTTCGTTTGCGAGTCGGTTTGGAACTTTGAGCCTGTAGAGGGAAAATCATATAAAATCGCTGAAATCGATCAGGACTTTGGAACATACGAACGAATTGTAGGTCACAACGTGCACCCATCTCATAATATCACGGGAGGCCAAATTTGGCTTTCTGTTGTATTGAAGGAACGAGAAGGAGAGTTCTTGGGTCGGACAGTACAAATGATCCCTCACGTAACGGAAGAGATCAAACGACGAATTTTAGAGGTGGTGGAGGAAGGGCGAGATGTAACGCTGGTGGAAGTTGGGGGAACCGTAGGTGATATTGAAGCCTCAATCTTTCTTGAATCAATCCGACAGTTGCGGAACGAATTACCCAAAAAAGATACGGTCTTAGTTCACGTTTCTTACATCCCTTATCTTCCGACAGTACGGCAGCAGAAAACAAAGCCAACGCAACATAGTTTTCAGCAGTTGTTGGAAGCTGGATTGGTTCCTGATGTGGTTGTTGGACGGGCACGAGAGGAGTTATCCCCTTCCACGGTTCGTAAGTTATCACTTTTTGGGGGAATCCCTGAGAAAGCGGTTGTTTCGAACCCAAACTTGGACGTGGTGTATGAGCTTCCACTAGTGTTTGAGCGGCAGAGTTTGGGCTCGTTTTTGATGAAGAAACTTGCCCTAGATGCCGAAAGTGAACTCAATGAAGAAACATTCAATCGATGGAGGCAGATGGTAAAGCGATGTAAGGAGGCAAAGGAGACGGTACGAATCGCGATGGTCGGGAAGTATACTAAGATCAAGGATGCCTATTACTCTATTTTTGAGGCACTGAAACATGCAGCTTCACACAATGAATGGAAAGCGGATATTACGTATGTTGCCGCACGAAACGTGGAAAACACTGATTTTTCTCGATTTGATGGGACGCTTTTGACGCCTGGGTTTGGGGAACGGGATACAGAGGGGATGATTGAGGCAGCCCAGATTGCGATGCAGAATGAGTTTCCGTTCTTAGGCATTTGTTTTGGTGCACAGCTTGGAACGGTTGCGTTTGCGCGGGATCGAATGGGGTGGGAAGACGCAAATTCAACAGAGATTGATCCTGATACACCGTTTCCAGTCATTGATTTGCTGGAGGAGCAGAAAGAGGTCAAGAAGATGGGTGGAACGATGCGTCTTGGCGGTATTACCATTGATTTATTTGAAGGAACGAAAATGAGAGACATCTATGGCGAGAGGCAGGTAGTTGAACGGTTTCGCCATCGATACCACATTATTCCGAAGTATGTTGAAAAGATGAAGAGAAAGGGATATGTGGTGAATTCTGTGGATCAAAAAGGAAAGATTGCAGGATTTGAGCTGGCTGAACACCCCTTCTTTATTGGGACGCAAGCCCATCCTGAATTCAAGAGCCGTCCGTTTGACCCATCACCGTTGTATAATGCATTTGTGAAGGCTGCCAAACGGTTGTCGTCTTAAACTTGATGGAGCTGATAGCTTCTGTTTTCTTCCCTTTGTTTGAACTTAACACTCAGAGCTTGAAGGAGCAGTCTTCTTCCGAGCAGATCGAGATCCTATTTCAGTTCGTAATAAATATCTTCACAGCTTGAAGAAGGCGGAAACGTTCATACAATTAAAGAGGGATGGGGAGAGAAAGTCAGAATTACGTGTAACCCCCGTAACTTCCGGATCTTTGTGGATACTTCTTCTGAAAGAGTTTCCAAGTTTCTTGCTCAAGTCGATGTCCAATCTCTTTTTGTCCACGGAAAATTTCATCCAGCTTTCTGTGCCAAGATACGGGGCCGAGAATGTTGTGATCTCCCCTTTTCTCAAAAGAAACGGGTTTTTTCATCAAAAGCTCTTTAGATTGGTTGTTTGGAATGATGCCCCCATTGTGCGTTGCCTCAATGAGAATGTCTCTCATTCTCTGCTTTGAGACCGGCCTCACGCCCCATCGAGGAACATCGTGTTGAATCTCCCTACGTATTCTAGTGGGTAAGGTAATCTCTGCTCCGACGCCAACGCTTTCGGTGGGTGTCACGGGGAGAGTTTTGATTCTAAACGTGTGATGTGGGTTAAGAATTAAGAAATTATTGTGAAACGTATACAGAAACCGCCAGCTTGTTGGATTGTCGTTATATTTGTCCAATATCTCTCTTGAAAGTTCGCTGAGCGGTTTGAATGTAGTATGTGATTGCACTCCTCCCCACCCCCACTTTTAAGAAGGTCCGAAGTTGAATTTAAATATTTTCGTTAGGAAGCAAACCCTCTTACTCCACTATAGACTGTTAACTCTCGACCCAAACCGTAAAGTCCATGCTGATACTCGTCACACGCTATCCAATTTCTCTAAGCTCCCTTAGTATGTTTGCATAGGTGCTTCTAAGGCTTCCATAGTCGGCGGCGATGGAGATGAATTGAAAGCCGTTTTTTATCTGGGCTGTGATCTCACTTGGATCACCTGAAAAGATGCCTGGAGCTACCTTCTTCTCTTTACATGTAGCAAGGACTTTGTCAACAGCTTTTCTGTATTTTGAGGAGGCAAATTGCCGATACACCCCTAAATTTGCAGAAAGATCATTCGGTCCAATAAAGGCCATGTCTATCTGCTCCACGGAGAGAATTTCATCAAGATTTGCTAGCGCTTCAGGGGTTTCAACTTGCACACCAATGACGAGATTCCCTTCAAACCTGTCGTAATAGTCCTCACGATCTTTTTCTCCATAGTTTATTGCTCTCCGTGGCCCCACACCCCTGATGCCGCGAGGGGGATACTGACAAGCGTTCACTACTTTCTTGGCCTCTGCTTTAGTGCTCACATACGGGACCAAAATACCTTTAACCCCCACATCCAGCACCCGCTTAATCCACACGATGTCATTCCAGGGGACCCGAACGAACGGGATAACGTGATCTTCATCAACCGCTGGAAGCATGGTTTCAAGCGTACTTATATCAGCAGGAGCGTGTTCCATATCAAACATTAGCCAATCAAAAGGGAGTGTAGATAAAATTTCTGAGACATCTGGATGCTGAATGGTTACCCACGTCCCTAAGGCAGGTTCTCCAGCTTCGAGGAGTTCTTTCACTTTATTCATTTCTCATCCCATTGAAGCTAGAAAAAAGAGTATATGAAAACGTTGGTTTACACCAATCCCTCGTACACCCGCTTCCTTTTAACGGCAGATAACAAAAAAGCGAGAAGAAAAAGCACACATCTATCAGGTTCTTTCCCGAGGCCCATTACTAGCGTGTTTTGGAGCCGTATTCCTAGGAGGGGAAAGAAGCGTTTAGAAACGATAGTCAACGCCTTGGACGTACAGAGAAGAGGACGTTGCATAGCTGGCTGCCTCTTTGTATTCAGGAACTACCTTTACATGATTCGCCAATTAAAGCTACTTTGTTCGATATATATTAATAACAAACCGAACAGTAATAATACTGACCCGACGGTCATTTTTAAGATGGGTGGTTGTTGACCATGGAAGAAGAACGCCTCTTCAGGATCCTGTTTGTTGCTATCTACGCCCTCTTTGCAGGTGTAAGATTCTATTATCGGGGGAAAACCATTGGAAGGGAGAGTGAGAAGGATTACGAAAAGATGGACAAAAGTACCATAATGCTATCAATGGCAATCCTAGGATATCTGATTTTAGTCATCATCTATGTGATTCTTCCAGACCTGATATCTTGGGCTTACGTAGGGCTACCCACTCTCATCAGGTGGTGTGCAGCCGCAATCGCACTTGCAGGTGTGGGATTGACACTTTTGACCCATCGAACGCTAGGAGCACAGTATTCTGCAAAGAGAGAGATTCAGAAGGGACACACTCTAATCTCAGAGGGCATCTATAATCGAATCCGTCATCCCATGTATACAAGTTTCAACATCTTCTCTCTGGCACTTTCTCTGATGTCTTCAAACCTATTGCTCATCATCTTTGCCATTCTGGTGGCAATCCCATTCCCGTGGATAGCAAGGAAAGAAGAGAAGATGTTGCTAGAGCAGTTTGGAGATGACTATAGAGAGTATATGAAAAGGACAGGACGGTTCTTGCCTCTAATCAGAAAACAGAAGCCAGAAGAGGCGGCTAACTGACGGGCACTCAAGAAAGCGTATACTCTCATCCTCTAAAACTTAGTGATCCCCACAGAAGTTCAACGCTTACGGAGATGGTTAGGCCTCTCCCTTGAGGACATTAAGATCCGACCATTTCATGCCATTTTTCTTGGCGCATTCTAAAAATTCGTGCATGTCCTGGATGTACTTGGGTTTCACGGAGAGGTTTATCCACTCCTCAACAGTACACCGATTTATTTCCTCTAGCTGCTCTGGAGGAATGGTTTCCTTTGCCCGTATTCTTTTCACGGTTACCATAGTAAATCCACTGTCTTTAAGCAGCTTCTTCCAATAGGAGAGCGGTTGATACTCTTCAAACCGTCCCACACTACGCATAGCCTTCCGCCATAGTTCCGCGTACCTCTGATACATTCGACCTCCCTCCGGAGATGGTTCGACAACGATCACCATGGGTGCCAGCGCATATGCCACGGTAAGTACCTCCCTGTGCTTGGCTGGGTCGATCTCATGGAGCGTTTCCTTTAATACAATAAGATCAGCGAGCCGTTTACGGAAAGGAAACGACGTGACATCACCCCTGAGCAATGGAATGTCCGCATCTTCGAACGCCTGCAGCCGATCGAGGTCCCTATCCACCCCAATGACAGTTGCCCCCCACTTCAGGAGTGCTTTCGTTGACTCCCCCACGCCCACATCGATCACACGGAAGTCTTTTCCCTCATCGCTAGGGAGCACATCCGTCCAACACTCGACAAACTCGGTTTCCCCCATAGCTCACGTCCCCTCAATTCGTTCTCTAAGAAGTCATTTCACGAGAAAACAGTTATAGCTTACTTTAGGGCATCGTAACGTCTTTTTAAGTTCCCACATTCACACGGCGATCCACCAGAAGCGCCACCTGCACGAAACAGCCGAGGCACCAGCACCCATTCCAGAGGTGACAGCGAACATAGAAACTAAAAATAGCAATTTGAGCTCTAAAAAAGAAAAGAACGATGCCCCGGACGGGATTTGAACCCGTGTTAACGGGGTCTGCTTGAATTTATCTGAAAGCCCGTTATGCTTGACCAGACTACACTACCGGGGCATAGTCGTTATTGTTTGTGATGAGCGAACCGTGAAAGGATTTTTTCGATCCGCCCTCATGGTTAATCCCTCCTTTTTTCCTTTTTAAATCCTCACCTCGGCAACGGCTCCAGTTTTCTCCCATTCCCTCAAGGTCAGGACGTTTCCTCCAAGCCAAGGTACGCCGTGTAGTGGAAATCAGTTCTTGTAGTTGTCCTCTAGTTCCTCCTTGATAAGACTAGACACGCTCCTCAGAAGATTTTTCACTAAATTTCTCTAAGGAGAAGATTAATGAAACCTTCTAACCAAGAATAAAGTATTTGCAGTTCTTCAAAGAGAGAGATTTCAATTTTAGAGTTTACCTCTGTTCTATCTCTACTTGAACATCACGGAATCGTTTCAGTCATATTTTCTATACCAAACGAATAAAAGCGAGAAATTCACAGCGCAGAACTTAGTAGACAAGTTGAAAAAGAAGTCAGACTATCTTAAAAAAATTGAATCACGAAGAAGGAATACGCTTTATACAGGAGATTTTACGACTCCTCCACCGGTTTAAGTTCCTCAAAAAATCAGGATGCTCTTATTATCTTGATACTATTGAAACTCCCTATCCTAGTAGAAGTCAGATCGATCTCTCCACTCTAAACAAGCAAAAACAATTTTTATGAACTTTTTAGGAGTTTCTTTAGGAGAACACTGGTGGTTCCCTATTTAGGATAGAGCGTGGGTGTATAGACTGCATTATTTCTTGGTAAAAACCATAGAAAGTACTTCCTACTCCGTTGAGAACAACAGCTTCCTTGTCATAAAAAGGAAGAGAAGAGGTAAAAATCAAGCATAAACGATCTTCAAATAGTTCATACTTTTTAACCCTAATGCGTACATTTTCAATACTACACTAGTTCTCTTCAAACGAGTTTAGATATGCACTAGAGCAACTGCGAAAAGTTACGGGAAAACTCCACTAAGAACGAAGAAAGCTAAAAGAGAAAAAGTGATAGTGTTAGGATAGTAAGCGTGTTTGGGAACGATAAATGTTATCCAAACTAGGCGTAAACTTCTCATGTTCTACGATATACGAACTGTTAGCTTTTGTAGTGCTTTTGACCGAACGGAACAGGATATTCCCTTCTCGTTTCGTTACCACACTAAAATCATAGTGACGCGCCGCATAGTTCGGTTCTTTTCCCTGTTGTTTCCGTTCGTTCACAAAGTCCACATGTTGCCGAAGCCTACGGGAATTCAGAGACTTAGTAATTTCTTTGATTTTACTCGCGTCCTTTTCAAAAATTTCCATGAATTCCGACTTAAGCTCGTAGCCAATCGAATTTCTTGCAGCCGCCATCGCCGCCAGTGAGGTGGTTCCTGTACCCCAAAAAGGATCTAATACGGTATCTCCATAAATAGAAAACATGTTAATCAATCGGTATGGCAAGGTAATTGGAAACGCAGCCGCCCGATCCCGTAACTGACTGTTACTCAAATCTTGAGGAACCCCCTTAATATCTTCCCAAAGATCTGAAAACCAATTATTCCGTTCTTCCCAAAAATACACGCTAGTATATCGCCGTTCAGCCTTCGGTTTAAATGTTCTCCTTTTTTTTCCTTTCCTAAAAAGTAAGATATACTCATGTTCAAGGGTTACATACGCATTAGGAGGAAGCATACCCGATCCCATAAACTTATTTGGAGCATTTGTTTGTTTTCGCCACAAAATACACGGTAACACTGTAAATCCATGGGTTTGAAAAAAGTCAGTAATCTTCACATGATTCGGGAAAAGCTGGAAAGCCCCACCAATTTTTCTAGTGGCATCTCCGATATTCACACACGCAATACCCCCAGGCTTCAGGACGCGATTAACTTCCGCCCACACTCGATTTAAATCCTCATGCATACGCCGATACGCCTGCATTCCATCGCCTTCTTGAAACGCTTGCTTAATCTTATCGTCTCTTGACGAGAACATCTCATCCCACATCTCAATCATAGGGTAGGGGGGAGAGGTAATCATTAAATCCACAGTCTCAGTGTCCACTGCACTCATATCATTAGCGTCTTCAAAATGAATGTTATGCCTGGTTTTCATCATAGATTCCCTGATCCACATATGCTCCTTACCATATAATACAAACCCCTCTTAAGTCACAAGATTTTAGCCAGATTCGATTCCCGTGAGACTCTCTAATAGTTACTTCACCAAAGATTCGACTCTTCCTCGAATCCTAGATACGCTTTGTAATGGCACATCATTTCTTGGATTTATCCCCTATTTGCAGAACTATCAAGGCGACTTCAATTTGCTCACCAAGGAACTAGAAAAGGAGGACTTTTTGGTGTTTTGGGCTCTTTTTGAAACGTTACTGTAAAGGATAGAAAAAGTTATAATATGAATGGTGATAACGAATGATAGAAGAGGAGAAAAAGAAGGAACTAGGATTATTATGCAATACCGTGGGACTAGTTCTTGGAATTATGGGGGGTCTTAGGGGTGCTTTTCTCTGTAATTAGAGAGGTTTTCATCCCAAGTGTCGGCTTTGTTTCTTTAAGTCTTATCGTATTTGGCATTCTCCTTTCGTTGTATGGCATTAGTCTCATCCTCTATTCGAAGCAAGGCGAATAAACTATGAACGTGAAATTAGAATTCAGTGTGTAAAGACGATGATGCCTCAACTATTGTATGACTGTAGGGAGGGAGACATGGACGCTAGGAGGAAGGTTCTGAATGGAGCAGATTTCGCCTGGTGCGTTTCTAGTGCCGTTCACACCCGTATTGATCATCATATTACCATCTTTGGAGATCCGTCTACATTGTTTCCGTCTTTCCTGTGTGCACTCTTGTTTTTTGTTTCGTATAGTAAATAATCATAGCCACCACATTAACCCCAATCAGGGCCTAATTACCAGGAAGAGCCCTCAAGGTGTTCCGTTAGGGAGAAAAGATGGCCAGCACAAGATCCGCTCAATGCTGTCCAACTTGGTCTTCATGTAGGGGGTATCGTTGCTACGCATGCTCATTTTCTTCTGCGGAACTCTCTCGGTCATAGGTTTTCATCCAGTGAAGATCTTTTCCCCAACTATCGAGCGTTTCCCCATACCCTTCCTTTCTACATAGGTTTTCAGTTAGCTTCAGTAGTTTCTGTTGTGTTTTGACGTCTGCAGTGTCTAACACGTTACGCACGGAGGCAAGAAGCTCGGTTGCCTCCATTGGAACCTTTGCTAGGGGGTAGTTCTCAAGCTCCCACCGGAGGTACTTGTAATAGGGGCGCACTCTTCCATCATGCACGGCAAAGATCACATCAAGAAAATACGGTATTGAGGCTGCAGCCTCTAAACGCGCTGCAAACGGTTGATTATCCCGTAAACATTTAAGGGACCGATACACCTGATTGAGGTATGCGTCTAACCGTTCTGCAATGTACGCATCGCATTTTTCCCGTGGGATGCGGGCTTTTTCCTCGATAAGTTCTTGGATCTTGCCATTTTTATCGACCAACGCTTCGACATGGGCGAAACTATACTTGAATCCTTCCTTAGGTGTTCCAAGTTGGGCAAACTCTTTGAATGCAGAGTAAGAAAAGACATGGAGATCGATCTGTGGATGATCGTCCAGGGGATAATACGTGTCCTTGTATGTCTCAGCAACATCATCCTTCACAACCATTCGTAGATCGTAATCAGAATGTTTATTTGCTCTTCCTTTTCCACGAGAACCAGAAAAGAAGAATCCCATAATGTTTGGGTCTTCTTTCGCTTCCTTATAGAGTTTCTCAGATAATTCTTTCGCCTTCTTCATTTGGCTCCCCAGACGTCGTTCGAAGTTAGTACTACATAGGAATCAACTAGCGTTTCTCTGATCCTTCTAAGAAAATATTATTGAAGGATACCTTATAACTACACTAGTTCCCTTCAAACGATAAGAGCCCTTTTTTTATAGAAAATGTGAGGAATAAAGAGAAAAAATCGATAGGATTGGATCATATGAAAGAGACCAGAGTAAGAGTATCCTTAGTTCCTAATCTTTTGATACATAGTATTGTTGCTCTTGAGCTTGAACCAAAATGGATCTCAAACTTAAAGCCAGCATATAGAGACGTATATACTAACTGGACAGTAGATAGGGAGAAAGAAAGTTTGAAGGATCTCCGATTTGCAATTGAAGGAGTTAGTAATAATGTACGTTTCGCGTTACTTTATCAAATTCCCGCCTATTTCGCTCAAGATACAATTCAAAGTTTAATTTCAACAATTCATTTTCTTGGTTCCAACGATTTAGAGCCATTCTTAGAAGCTTACCCAGAAAAAAGGGAGAATCTGTTTTCATATGTGCCTTTTGAGCTTGTCCCCCCATATGGGGAGAAGATTTTTTAAAAATACAAACGTACTCTGAGGATTTACGAAATTATGCCCTGACAGTTGAAAAAATATATTATCGAGAGTATCAAACCAAATGGAAAAACATCAAAACTAACCTCCAAGATGTCAAAAAGGAGTTAACGAATCACTACTTTCAAGATATTGACTGGATTGGTAAGTGGGAAGATTTCACGAATATTACCTTTCCTTATGATACCGTTGATGTAGAATTGATTGACGCCCTTCGTACTTATGGAACATCCATCCTAGCTGAGAAAGACGGGTTTTATGCATTTGGCCCTGAAAAGCTCCTTGTTTCAATGATATCACATGAAATAGGAACGCACATTCTTTTCAACACCTACACATTGAAAAATAAAGGAGTAGAGAATCTGATACAGCAACATGTAGAGACTTTCTTTACAGCTAATGAACTCCTTGCTTGGTCTATTAATATGCACATCTTACAAGATCTGAAGATAGAAAGTAAAAGATATGAGAAGATATTCTCTAGTTTAGAACCTATGAAAAGTAAAATCCAGGAGGTGATGCAAACAAATAAAGAAAAAGACATACAAGTTTTGTTTGAAAAATCATTTGAAATAGTGAAAAAAAAAGTTTGGAAGCCACCTGGAAATAAATGCTTCCTAATGGATGGCTAGTCTGTGCACCAAATCCTCTTCTTCGTATTCTGCAGCTATTTTATTAACTATCTTTCCTAATTCATCGTACGTTTTAAGAATAGTTTTCAATCTCCACTTACATTTGAATTACTCGTCATGAATAGATAGTAAAAATGCAAAGACCTTTTTATCTAAGTCACAGGCAACGTTTTCTTCCCATTTTAACGTATACCACCGTTAACCCAGCGAGCAGTTGAAGGACGTCCAAGAATATCATAATTTGAGAAAAAAATCCTGTTAATGTGCAACATCGCGAAATATCCCCCTGCGTACTTCTAGGGGCTAATTTTAAACAGAAAAATCAAAAAAAGAGGAGGAAGGGGAAGTATTGTAAAGAGGGTAGGAGAAAACTGAAGAGCAAGATCAGTTGTAAGAAGTGAAAAGAAGTCCTCAAAGGAAGAGCTTTTTAAAAGAATAATCCTTACAGTAAAAGGGAGAAAAATGGGAAATAAATTGGGAATCCTCCCTCTCTTTGTAGGGATATGGATCTTAGCAGCATGGTATGGTAGTGTAGAACAATGGTGGTCTGTTTTCCAAGTATTATCTGTCAATTTACCACAATGGACATGGTATATTGAATTTACAGTTTGGCTTATAGGAGTTGCTCTTTTTACGTTTGGTATCAGCTTATTGACAAGAAAAGAATAAAGAAGCAAGAAGCAGGGAAAGAGGGCAGGAACGGGAAACGCAAGGGGATAAGTTTTTTACAGTTTTTGACAAGTGGGGAGGAAGCATCTTCTACAAGGTCTGTTGTTGTCCCCTCTTTTCAAGTGACAATATGTAAACAGCTTTTTGATCTTCTCCATTTCATTCTTGATTCTCTAGTCTTAAACTATTTCAACTCCTTCAAGAAGATCTCTTGTAGTTGCCGTGGCTTTCGAAAGAGCACCTCCATATCTTGTGATGAAGTCCTCAACTTTACGGGGCCTAATTCAAAAAATTACACCTCGTTTTTTGCTACCAAACGCCAGACGAAATTATAATTACCTCTAACATCTACAACCCAGGAGGATTTAGTTCCAGCATGATGCTGATCCCCGAGTTGGACTAAGTACACGACTCCCCAAATTTTCTTTTCGATTGGGATCTCTCCTCACTTCGGGATACCCTCCTCTTTTCTTTCAATATTACACACCTTTGATACTCACCTTTCAATACTAATAGTTCCCTTCAAACATGGAAACAAGGTGTACATTAGTCTCCACCTCTCTTACCGTTCCAAGATTCGTTGAACTCTCGAATACTCACATGGAACAAATAGTAAAAGAAATGAATTTTCCGTGGATACGGTTTACCTTGCCTGATGACCAAAAAGGAGTGGTACGTTGCTAAGTTTCTTCGTTTGCTTGCTGTTTCTAAATTTTCCCTATTAAGGCTACTGGTTTCTACGCATGGTTCTCATTATGCTTTGCTGATGTGTATCTACTACCCTTCTCAGTTGGTCTAATCAAAAGTTGACTGTAAAGTTTTTATCTTTTTATTATAGCAACTAGACCTCATGAGTAATATGAAAAAAACGGTTGCACACGTTGACGAGTTGGCTAACAATGAAATGAAGAAAGTTGAGATTAGTGGTCAAGAAATACTGCTTGTACGCTTTAATAATAACTATTATGCCTTAGGTTATAAATGCCCGCATTTCGAAGGTCCCCTCTCCGAAGGTGTGATGAATAAAGGACGCGTACGATGTCCCTGGCATCAAGCACGTTTTAATCTGATAACAGGAGACCTAGAGGAGCCTCCTTCACTTAACGCCTTGTCAAAGTTTGAAGTACGTATCAACGGTAAGGATGTTATTGTTGAGATTCCTGAAGACGCAAAAGCTTCTCGGGTACCAGACATGGCAGAATACCGGCCTAAACATGATGACAGAACCTTTTTAATACTTGGAGCAGGTGCAGCAGGTAATGCTGCAGCTGAAGCATTGCGACAGTTTGGATTTGAAGGCCGAATACGCATGGTAACCAAAGATAAACACCGTCCCTACGATAGAACTCAACTCAGCAAGTACCGAATGCGAACCAGAAACACAAGGGTACCATCTCTCCGATCTGAGAAGTTCTATAGCAAACACCAAATAGAAGTTCAGACCGAAACTAAGAGTACAACAGTTGATCGGATGGAGAAAAAGGTAGGTTTTACGAACGGTGAAACCATTACTTATGATAAGCTGCTCATTGCAACGGGTAGTGAGCCAAAAAAGCTTCAGGTTCCGCAAGCAAACCTCGGAAATATTTACACCCTAAGAACTGCCGAAGATGCAAGAAAGATAATAAAAACCGCAGAAAACGCTTCAAATGCTGTTATTGTGGGTGCAGGTTTCATAGGGATGGAGACAGCTGCGAGTCTCTCAAATGATGATCTTAAAGTTACAGTCGTAGCTCCAGAGGAAACACCGTTTGAAAAGACATTTGGACAACAGATTGGAAACGTCTTCAAGAAGGAACATACCAGTAATGGGGTCAATTTTGAACTAGAAAACAAAGTCAAACAGTTTGAAGGGGAGGAGAACGTAGATCGTGTGATACTCCAAGATGGAACAGAGCTTGCCGCTGATCTTGTGCTGGTAGGGATCGGTGTGAATCCAGCAACTGACTTTTTGGACGAAAGTTTTGACCTGAATGCTGATGGTAGTATTACTGTAGATGAATATATGAAAGTTGAAGAAGATATTTACGCCGCTGGCGATATAGCAAGATTCAAAGACTGGCGAACGGGAACCCATATCCGGATCGAACACTGGCGATTAGCCCAACAACATGGGAGAATTGCAGCAAGAAATATGATTGAAGAAGGTACCACATATCGAAGTATACCCCTGTTCTGGACGAACCAATTCGATCTCTATTTTCGCTACGTCGGACATGTGACTGAGTGGGACGAACTCATTATCCGTGGGGACCTTTCCAAGAAAAGTTTTATCGCGTATTATGAAAAAGATGGGGAAATTTTAGCAACTGCTGGCGCTAACAAAAATAAAGAGATTGCAGCTATCGCTGAACTTATGAAAATGGACAAGATGCCTAAACCAAGGAAGGTAAAAGAAGGAATTGATCCTGTTAAACAGCTGAAAGAACTTCAACAGTAGTCATATAGGGAAGGACATAACAGGAAAGACTCTGAACAAGGTCTTACGAAGGACGATCCTAATGGAAATTAAGGAGGTTGAAGTTAAACCCCTCGACACGATTTGCTATATCCTCTATGATGACACAAAGAATGCAATCATCATTGACCCAGGGGGAGAGGCAGAAAAGATCCTTTCAACGCTTTCCAACTTGGGTCTTCATGTAGAGTTTATCGTTGCTACGCATGCTCATTTTGACCATATTGGCGCTCTCCCAAAAGTGAAAAAGACTGTTAATGGAAAGTTCCTTCTTCACCAAGCGGAAGAACAAATGTTTTCCTACGCTAAACGAATGGCACGGAGTTATGGTTATCCCGCGTGGGAGGTCCCTACGCCTGACAGTTTTCTTGCTGAAGGAGATATTCTAGAAGCTGGTAGCGAGCTCAACTTTCATATTTATCACACTCCCGGGCATACCCCCGGGAGTATAAGTCTTTTATGGAAGGGACAATCTCCGTGGCACCTCTTTTCTGGAGATCTCGTCTTTCCCGCTCGCCCAGGGAGATCAGATTTTACTGGTGGAAATCCCGACGCAATGCAACGATCCATCTCAAAAATTGCAGAGTTCCCAATAGATACGATCGTTCACCCAGGGCATGATTGGGCGATCACCATTGAAAGGGTCCAGGAGTTTGTAGAGTGACACCTCCACTCTTGCGCTTTTCCCTTTTACGGATTTCTCTCCCTTTTTCCCCAAGTCTCTCGCTGTAAGTGATTTTTCATAGAACAGTTGGAGATGCTCTTTAAGTCCTTTCCTAGAAGATGAAGTGTTGCCGTGTCGTGTAATAACCTCAGAGCGTATATTCAGATTGCAGTGGAAGTCAATTCTTCACTCACCAGAGGAACAGGCAAGAGAAAAAAGAAAAGGGAAAAAGAAAAAAAGTCGTAGTTACGGCTTACCTTTCCTTGGAACCTGTAAGATCCATACAAAGTCGGCTCCAGAAATTGCTGTTCCACCTTCCTCCTCAAAGAGTGCTCCTATGATGACGAGTGGAATTGCCTCTCCCGTATACTCGTACAAGTGTAGAATCTCGAAGACTTCTGGAGTGCGGAAGTGGAACACAAGATCCATGTAGCCGTCAGCACCACAGGCATGACCACCGCCTTCTTCTCCCATGTACGGAGTTGCAACATCCTCATAGTGCCACCGCAATGGTGTTACTTCTCCGTCGGCATCTAACATGGTGAGCCTGACAGTTGCAGGATCAATGGTCATCACGTCAAACTCTTCAGTACCACAAATCGCCACTGGGAAGACGCCTCTGCTCTTGTGATTGAGAGGATTCGGCCAAGAATGCGGTTTCACATCGATGTACACCTCGATAACTGGAGGGGGAGGTGTAATCCGCTCTAAGGTAAGTAGCGCCCAGATCGTATTCAGGATGTTATCTCCCCACGCGCCGCCTGTCCAATAGCCATCCGTGGTTTGGCTGGCTATAAGGACTTGAGCAAATTCCAAGTACCAATCGTGTTCTGGAACGTTGTCGCCGTCTACGTCAATCAGCTCTACGAGGCTATACTCAAACCCCTTCATGAGACAGTACATTGCTTGGTAGTGATGATGTAATCCCGTAGGATCCTTCCACCCAACATCGTTAATAGATCCTGTTGTTGCGTCGTTCCAATGCCGTTCAATGTAGTCGAGGGCATCTTGGAACCGTTGGGTCGTTGGAGCATCACCGACAAAACTCATCTCAAAGACCAGGTTACCCGTTTTCAGCAGGTTGACCCATGCCCACTCTGGCCTGTACCAAGATCCACCATCGTTCATGTCGCCGTCTACCGCGTCCTGGAGCACATTGATCCACACGGAAAGTTCGGTTTTCACCCAGATAGGTACTGTACATCCGAATCCTTCGGCAGCAGCAAGACCAAGGACAGCGTACCCTCCATTAGAGTTATCGGTGTCAATGTATCCTCCAGTTGGATAGGAGACAGGCGTACCAGTAACCGTTGTCGTGTAGAACCAACCACCTTCGTCATGTCCAGCATCGCCTTGAGCAAAAGCAAGCCAATCAGCAGCGTCTTGAGCGATGTCGAAGAACGTCTCTTCAATCCCATCACCGTCGATATCAATCCCCGTCGATCGATCCGGGGTCCCGCTTGCTTCCAAAGCCATAAGCATAACTCCCGTCGAGTACGTGTGGTAATGCCCATAGGAGTTAAAGTAGATACCGTATCCGTTGCCATTGGTGTCAGGATCGTCAAGCGTTCCAGAGGCACCACTGATGTGATCTTGGACGGTCAAAGTTTGTGTGAAGAGGTTGTAGGGAAGTCCCTCTGAATTCGTAGAAAATATGAAATCCCAGCCAGCTATAACGGTGCTTGCATAGCCATATTCGGGATCAAACGGTGAATCATAGCCCAATTCATAAGCGCGATCTTGCAGCTTAATGAGTGCGAATCCCGTATATGGTACCCAGTATGCTGTATAGGGGCCCCAATACCCCTCATCATCCTGTTGCGCTACTAACCATGCCAGGCCCGCATCGATGGATTCTTCGATCTCCTCCTCTATCATTCCCTCACGTACCATGTTCCCACTGGAAATGCTGTGCTCTACGGGGGACGGAGTATGCGAAGTCCCACTCCCAGCAGTTCCAACCAGGAGGAAAAGACCTAGGAGGCTTACGAGGAAAATTTTTCGATTCAATTTTTTTCCCCGAAAGTTAGAACGAGAAGACTTAGATTGCATTTAAACTTTTCTACTGTATTTAAACAAACTTAATTTCTCCTTTCTTTACACATTGATGATCTAACGGGGAAAGTAATAAGGAGAATGGAATGCTTTGGGAGAAATATTGTACTAAAGTTCAACGGTGAAAGTCATTTACTCTAACGTACCTCACTAAAAGTAGCAAGGGGAATCAACGTGTTTCACAATAGAAGTTATAAACTTCGGATTGTATATGATGTCTGTGCAGTTACTGAAGCACAATACATTTTACTCATGGGGAGTCGGTAAGCCCGCACTGAGAGGAATTGTTTTTTGAGGGACGGGAGGTGGCAATAATTGAAAGTGTAGTTTTTGGACTGATGGTAGAGTTAACTTTGTCTTATGGTTGTTCTGTCAACATGTCCTTCTTCTCATCCATTTTAGAGATGACGTCGAGCATTATGTTTTCAGACGTACGAACATCCTTGTCGATAATGCGAAGGTATATCCCAAAATAACTAAAAAAATCACCTTGGTACTTATTTTTCAAAATCGTGTCTTTACTCCTCAATAAATGTAAATCTGGAACCTCATCACTGTTATATGCATTTAATATCTGCTCTGCATTATGTAAAACCGCAAAAACAGTAACATCCGAGATTCCTTCAACAGCATCATCGATTATGTCCACAAATTCTTTCGTCATCTCCTCTAGTCTGTGGGGAAACGATAAGACCAGCCCTGGCCCTGATAAAGATTGCAACCCATGTGGCATGCAGAAAATTTCCCATGTTCCTATTTCTGATGGCACGTTGAACCAAAGGTATCCCTCATCAGAAATTTCAAAATTGGGGTAGGTTTCTGGATTCATTCGTGATCTGAGTTCATCCATTGCAATGAATAATCGAGCAAGTGATTTTCGTTTTGATTCCCCTTCTTTATAGAGGCGCCATGTATCCAATTTTTTTCTCATTTGTAGTCACTTGAATTTCAAATCCTATCAATTATTAGGATTGAGCTTATTAACTATACAAAAGATTGATGAGGTGCTTCCTGTACTTGCCTGTACTATGAAGGGCTCACCTGCCAGAAGCAGATATATTCTTCCTTCAGTAGTAACAGAAATACTTTAGAGGATCTTCGACTCCCCTTCCCCCTAATTTAAAAAGCTCCTTTCTTTCCCTCATCCCAAGATGGTAAAACAGTTTGAGATCACTGCAAAAAAAGAGGAAAATCTCAGCAAGTGGTATACCCAAGTCATTCAAAAGTCCGACCTAATGGATTACTCAGAAGTAAGCGGATGCATGATCTTCAAGCCCCTCGCGTATGCAATTTGGGAGACGATTAGAGACGAGGTCGATAAGCGATTTAAGGAAATCGGTATTCAAAACGTGTACTTCCCGCTCTTCATTCCAGAAAGCCTTTTGGAGCGAGAAGCAGAACATTTTGAGGGTTTTTCACCGGAAGTAGCATGGGTCACTCACGCTGGCGATTCCAAACTGGGAGAGCGTTTAGCCATTCGGCCTACATCTGAGGCAATCATGTACCCTACCTTTTCAAAGTGGATAAAGTCATGGCGAGACTTACCCTTACTATTAAACCAATGGAACAATGTAGTCCGATGGGAATTCAAGGATCCCACCCCTTTCTTAAGAACGAGGGAATTTCTATGGAACGAAGGCCACAACGCCTATCGAAATAAAGAGGGCGCACTAGAAGACAGAGATAAAGTTTTAAATGCATATAAAGAAGTTACAGAAGAAATCCTTGCCTTGCCAGGAATCATGGGAGAGAAATCCAAAAAAGAAAAATTTGCAGGGGCAATTAGTACCTACACAATCGAACACTTAATGCCCGATGGAAAAGGGCTTCAAGGCCCAGATTACCACTATGATGGCACAAACTTTGCCAAGGCGTTTGACATTACCTTTTTGGATGAGGAAGGGGAGCATCAGTACGTCCACCAAACTACCTATGCTACTACTACGAGGGAAATCGGAGCGATGATTCTTACCCATTCTGATAATAGAGGATTGGTCCTCCCTCCCCGGATTGCCCCAATTAAGACAGTAATCATTCCTATCTATACTAAAGAAGAAGCGGAAGAAGTACTTACGAACGCAAAGCAAATTCATTCGAGATTAGAAGAAAGTAAACTGGACGATCGAGAAACATACTCCGCCGGATGGAAGTTCAGCGAATGGGAAGCAAAGGGTGTCCCGATAAGAATAGAAATAGGGCCAAAAGAAGTCAAAACTGGAGAAATCACGTTAGTACGAAGAGATACTGGAGAAACTATCACAGTAAAGGAGAATAAACTGGAAGAAAAAGTGGAAAATCTCTTAGAGGAGATACAAGAACACCTGTATGAACGAGCAGAGAAATTCTTAAAGAGAAACATCCGGGAAACGAACGATCTCAAACAGGCTCGAAGCATAATTGAAGAAAAAGGAGGGTTTGTAAAAATTCCGTTCTGTGGCGAGGTTGCCTGTGAAGAGAAAATAAACGACGAAACTGGTGCTAAAATTTCTAATATCCCCTTCAAATATGGAACGCCTTCAGAAAAATGTATTGCCTGCGGTAAAAATGCAAAACACTACGCTCACATTGCTAAAGTTTACTAATACATTTGTAAAAAGGTAGATAGGATTGGGTTACTCTTATCGTTACCTTGTTACTGATGGTAAACGTGGTACGGGGCTAGAAGTTCCGTTGATGAATTGAAAGGAGGTTTTCTTGTAGGCACCCCTCAAGAAATGAGGCACTATGCTTCTTGTTTCCAACCTTTCAGTTAAAAAGATCCGTATCCTCAATCCCCTTAACTGGGTAAGTATTGATCACCCACAATTCCATGATCTTAGCACCTTCCTCAAAGAGAATAACGACGCGTTAACCTCTTGGTTTTGACCACCAAACCAATTCAACGCTGTCAGAGCTCCAGAAATATTGTTCATGAAGGAGAAACTAGAGAAATACTCCAAAAGGCGATCCAGGCATGTAGAAATGTAAAAAACTCACAACTGAGTAATTACCTTCTGTCTAACAACCAACACCTTACACTTACTTTTCGCTGAGGGGCCTTAAAGCCATTCCCTCTCTTCCTTAAAAGAACTATAGAGTACTCTAGGAAGAGAGGGAACAGAATGAAGAAAAAAGAGATAAATTTCAAAGATATTGGCTTTAACTTCGTGAAAACTGACACGATTTTCGTCTCAAACTACGAAAAGGGAAAGTGGGATGACGGACAGTTCATTCCTTTCCAGAAATTCGAAATTTCCCCAGCAGCATGTATTTTTCACTACGGACAGGGGATTTTTGAAGGTCTAAAAGCGTATCGTACAAAAACCGGTGACATTACCCTCTTTAGACCTGAAGAAAACGCGATAAGGTTAAATCAAAGCTCCGAAAGGATGCTCATGCCAAAATATGACACGACGAAATTTATTGCTGCCGTCAAAAAGGTTGTCAAAGCCAATGAAGAGTACATTCCACCATATGAAACTGGCGGAGCGCTCTATATTCGCCCTTTAATGATTGGTACGGAGCCAATCCTAGGTGTGGCCCCAGCAAATGAGTATAGGTTCATTATCTTCACCGTTCCCGTAGCTCCGTACTTCAAAGGTGGTTTCGAAACTATCGATCTCAAGATCACAAAGACCTACTCACGAACCGCTCCTGGAGGGGCGGGAAATGCGAAAACTTGTTGTAACTATGGACCTACCCTAAAACCAGCAAAAGAAGCGAAAAAGCAGGGATTCAACCAAGTTCTTTATTTGGATGCGGTACACAAAGAATACATCGAGGAAACGGGAGCCGCTAACTTTTTTGCTGTAATTAACGGGCGACTTGTTACGCCACCTCTTGATGATACTATTCTCCCGGGTGTGACAAGGAAATCAGTGATCCAACTTGCAGAGAAGAAACTTGAGGTGAAAGTCGAGGAACGAGCCATTTCTTATAAAGAACTCTTCGAAGAATCTTGCACGGAAGCTTTTTGCACGGGTACTGCCGCTGTCATCACTCCCATCGGCTCCATGGTAATGGGAAATGAAGAAAGGACATATACGCAGAGAAAACCTGGCGAACTCACAACGAAGCTTTACGACCTTCTCACGGGCATCCAACGACTTGATGTGGACGATGAATTCGATTGGGTAATGAAAGTTAAGTAGTAACGCTTTTCAAAGAATACCGCTTCTTGAACTGCGTAAACCCCTTCGTCTAAGCTGACGACCCCTTAAATCTACGTTCTATGCAGTATTTTCTCTCTTTTTCGAATTTTTCTTCGCCATTATCAAGAAGTGATGTTTACCAATATCTGTTACATGAGTTACCTCACAACCAACACTTTCAATCAATTTCGTGGCCTCTGACTTGGAAAGCCTTTCATGGACGGGTGGTCCTCGTCTGCCCCGTACTTTTTTCCAATCGATAATACACAGTTTCCCTAAAGGCTGAAGAATACGGTAAACCTCTTGGAGAGTTCCTTTTCCTTGTAGCTCGTGGAGCACGTTTGAACAATAGCACTTGTGAGCTACGGCGTTGTCAAGAGGGATATGATCCTCTCTGGACTTGACTACTTCGATGTTCTCCAAGCCTTTTTCCGACATTTTGTCTCGAAGTTTGTCGAGCATAGCCTCTTGAACATCTATGGCATAGATTTTTCCCGTTCTCCCCACTTTCTCACTTAAGGGGAAGGTAAGATAGCCCGTGCCAGCACCTACATCAAGCACTGTGTCCCCCTCGCAAGGAGGAAGGATCTCAAAGATCCTTTCAGGGGAAAGTTCTGAGAAACGCTGGGTGCGTTCTAGAATGTCTGCATGGTTGGGGGCAAATTTGTGCATTGCTTAGAAGCCTCACGAAAAGGGTGGGAAAAGCTTCCCTGTGTACACTCATAACTCTAATTTTATAAGGGCCTTCTTAAGGTTTTCCTTCTCTTCGTAAGTGAGTGTTCTAATAGGAGATCTTGGAGGTCCTACATCCATACCAATCATTTTGGCAGCACCTTTGAAACCAGCGGGAAAGACACCATGTATAGAGCAAGCTTCAAATAATGGCGTGAGCCTCTCTAATTGAAGTTTTTTAGCCTTTTCAAGGTTTCCCTCTATGAATGCATCGTAAACGCGTACTGTCAAGCTTGGTTTGATGTTGGTCGTTGCATTAATGCCCCCAGAACATCCGATAAGGAGGCTTGGTAATAAGATCCCATCCTTCCCTTGGAAGAGTAGGAAATCATCGCTCGTTTTTCGTGCTATCTCTAATAATGTGCCTAAGTCGCCACTACTATCTTTCAATCCCATTATATTGTCATGTTCCTTCTCTAAGGAGGCTACGGTATCTGGATTCACTTTCACGCCAGTCAGTTGAGGAATTTGGTAAAGCACTATTGGTAACTCAGTGGTTTCCGCGATTTTACTGAAATATGTTCGTAAACATTGTTGATCTGGCTGGAGGTAATACGGCGTCACGAGGATGACACCATCTGGATCAATTTTTTCCGCATAATGTGTGAGGATTATGGCCTCTTTCGTACTGCTTGACCCCGTTCCTGGTAAGACGGGGACTTGTCCATGTGTCTCATCAACGACGATGTCCATGATCTCTTTCTTTTCGGCTAGAGTGAGGCTGGAGACCTCCCCTGTAGAGGAGATGGGAAATATACCATGAACTCCGCCATCGATTAAAAAATTGACTAGGTCCCTCAAGGTCGCTTCATGAATTTTCCCCTCTTGGGTGAAGGGGGTTACCATTGGAGTAATGATTCCTTCTATCGTTACTTTCCGCACCTCACACACCGCCTTGAAAAGATGGTTTGTTGCCTCTTTTTATGTTATCTCTTCCTTAAGAGGAAGGTATAGAGATCCTTTCCCTCGTCGTGCCCCACCATCTGAGGTCCTTTGAATTGGATCTTGATGGTTACCCTACTAAACGAAGGAGTACCAAGTCATCGTCAATGTTCTTAAAGGATTCAAAAGCTACTTTTTTACCCCTAAGGGATTCGGAAGGGAGAGACAATGGGTAAAGCCAATAAGATAGCGAATATTCTGATTGAAAACTATCCGAGAAAAGAACACATTCACTACGGATCTCCTTTCAAGGTCTTAGTGCAATGCATCATCTCTCAAAGAAACCAGGATGAAGTCACGGACAGAGTGGCCAGAGCACTCTTTGAAAAATGGAGTACTCCAAAAGATATCGCAAAAATTTCCGTGGAGAAGATGAGAGAGTTCTTAAGTCGTCAAGGTCTTGGCCTGTATAATAACAAGGGGGAGTGGATCGTCAAGGCAGCCCAGAAAATAAGTGCGAAGTATGATGGGAAGGTACCTGAAGACGCGGAAAAACTACTGGGGATCAAAGGGATCGGGCGAAAGTGCATGAATATCATCATGGCTTATGGTTTTGGACATCCCGCAATTCCGGTCGATACACACGTCGATAGAGTTTCAAAACGACTTGGTTTGGTCAACAAAAGAGCAACGCCCAGAGAAGTTGAGGAAACATTGAGAAAAAAGATCTCGAAGGAGAAGTGGTTCTATATTAATCATGCGATGGTAGATCACGGGCAAACCCTGTGCAAACCCCAAAACCCACTCTGTGAAAAATGTTTTCTTAAACAGTACTGTAGATACTATGCGCAAAAAAAGAAAATGAGGGAAAAATGAGAGATTCACTCAGGGAGAATACTCTTCGAAGATCCCCATATGAAGTTCCTTGATGGCAGAGATGATGCAAAGGAACTGACTTTTTCGTCAGCAAAATTCTTGTAACTATATTCAACTTCCTTAGGAATGGCGAAAAAGGAACTTTTCCCACCCCATAGTCTCCTTCTCCACGTCTTGATGGAAGAAGTTAAAAGAAGTTGTGTACTCTTCTGAAATCCTCTCCTTTCGAGAGAAAGATGAATGAATGGGGAATGTTTGCTTAGTTAACTGGAAAGGGGTAAATTCTTCACTGTGATGGCTACCCTTGCCCCTATAAGCTAAGGCCGAACTGAACAAACATCCGAATAGAGGCAAGAGTTAAAAATGAACCTCCCCCTTAAAACACAGGTGACAATCATGAATGGTAGAAAAGGTTTGAAAGTGGGTGAATCGGCGAAGGATTTTACCTTAAAAGACCAGAATGGCGAAGAGTTTCATCTTTCGGATCATAAGGGCAAGAATGTCCTCCTCTCTTTCCACCCTCTCGCAGGAACAAGCGTCTGTGCCAAACAAATGAAAGCCCTCGAAGACCATCAAGAAAAATTCGATGAACTAAATACCGTCGCTGTTGGCATAAGTGTTGATTCTGTCCCAGCAAAGAAGTTATGGGCCAAGGACATTGGAATTGAAAAACTTAGACTTCTTTCTGATTTCTGGCCCCATGGTAAGGTGATTAAGAAATACAACCTATTCCGGAAAGAGGATGGATTTTCTGAACGGGCAAATATTATCTTGGATGAGGATCAAAAGGTCATCTTCTCTAAAGTATACCCAATTGGGGAGGTACCAGACATGGAGGAACTTCTTGAAGTACTAGAGGCACAGTAGAAGTAATACGGGATGTTTTTCCTCTCCTAAAACCCCCTAGTAGACGAAAGAATTGAATGGCCCGTAATGTACAGGATAAACGGTCACTTGACCCACACACTAAGTACAATCCGAGAGAATGATCAACGGCATAAGAGAGGATCCCGGGGATCAACTTTTATAAACCAATAATTGTTTCATATGAAACAGTTTCATTTTCAACTAATGTGAAGAGTATGGAGGAAAGGAAACTAGAGCTTTAGTAAAGTACTTGGCTGTAACTTTCAAAGCTTTCTTTTCTTTAGTTGACGACCTGTTGGAAGACTATAAAATTGAGAGTGAAGAGAATATGCCAGGTTCTCAGAAACGATGAGAAGAAGAAGTGGTCCTTCAAAGTACACTTTTACCTGCGCAAGCTTTGTCGGGCACGTGCTTTGGTTTCCCCTTCCTTTATTTGTGCATCCCTTAGGTGGGTGGTATGGAAGAAGATGCAGTACATACACGACGAAATGAAATTCTCCATGGATCGATCTATCGTACCCTCTTTACGCTTGGTTGGCCCGTAATGCTTTCGAATGCGTTTCAGACCGTGTATAACTTAGCTGATACTTATTGGGTTAGCCAATTTAGTGTGATCAGCCTCGCGGCGATCACCTTAAGTTGGCCTATGGTCTTTTTCTTCCTTTCACTGGCGATTGGCTTATCAAGTGCTGGAACCTCCCTCATTTCCCAGTATACTGGTGCCAAACGAGAAGAAGACCGAGATCAAGCAGCAAGTCAACTTTTTAGCTTTATGCTATTACTTTCAATAGGTCTTGGGGTAACGGGTTACGTGTTTGCTGGACGCCTTGTCCAGCTGCTCGGCAGTACTCCAGTGGTATATCGTCAGGCTAAAATCTTTTTGGAGGTCATCTTTCTTGGTATGCCAGCGTTATTCACCTACTTCGCTTTCATGACACTTTTACGGGCACATGGAGACACAAAAACACCAATGTATCTCTCCGCTTTCACGTTGTCGATTAACCTTGTGTTAGATCCCTTTCTCATCTTTGGTTGGGCGTTCTTTCCTACATGGGGCATCATGGGGGCCGCCATTACTGATGTGCTTGGTCGGCTCCTCGCGGCGATCATTGGCGTGTATTTCCTCTTCTCAGGGAGGGTAGGGATCACTCTCCACATGGACTTCCTTGTTCCTAAAGTTCGATGGATCAAAAAGATCCTTTCCATTGCCGTGCCCACGACGTTAAGTATGATCACCACGTCCATTGGAGCGATTGTAATTACTTTCTTTGTTGCATTAGCTGGACCAGATGCTTTGAGCGTCTATGGTATCGGTTCTCGTGTCGTTCAAATCCTTAACATCCTCATCTGGGGCATTACTTCTGGTCTCGCCATTATGATTGGACAAAACCTTGGCGCAAATCAAATCGAACGCGCACGGGAGGTCCTCACGAAATCTCTTTTTTCCATCTTTCTCACGACTGGTATTGGCGGTATCCTCATCTTTCTTTTTCGCTATCCCATTTATCGCTTCTTTGTGACCGAACCACACCTTATCCAAGAAGGCACCACTTTTTTAGGTATGTTTACCCTTTCCGTGCCTTTCTTTGGCATTTACATGTCCATAATCTCCCTCTTTAGGGGTTCTGGCCATACGACTCATACCATGTACCTTGCCATGATACGGTTGTGGGGGATCCGCGTGCTTTTCACGTATCTGCTCTTCATAGTCTTGGATTTTGGAGTCATTGGAATCTGGATCGCCCTCTTGCTTGGTAATTTGCTTGGTGGAACAATTGCCCTCCTTTGGGGATACATCGTGGAGTGGGAGGAACGTATTATCAAACCAAAAAAAGCGAGAAGCAGAGAGGTACGAGTAGTAGAATAAAGTGAGACCTAATAGCCACATAATCGTACGGACCTCTCCTCTGAGTTCACACGATCAGTGAGAGAATACCACTTTTTCTTCTATTCATTAAACTTGTCTTCAAAGAGCTGGGCCAAAGCCAAAGTAATGTAAAAATACGTTGAGTCCCCCGTAGAGGGCCCCTTACCATTGGAGTGTTGTTATAATATCCCAGTATTCTCCCACTCAAGATCTTAGGATCCTCGTAAAGAAAAAGGATCAATGCATAAAATGTTAGTATCTCCTCACGCAGTCGTTGAAGAAGGTTAATGGTTTTTAGCAGCTCGAAATTCGCTTTATAGAGCACACTAGTGTGGTATAGAATCATAACGGAGATACAAAGTTTACACTGTGCCCATTCGTTCATTCGCCCACTGTAAAGGTATGAACTGTACTCAAGGGTTCTCTGCACTCAGTACCTCCGAACGGGAAACTCACTCACGAGAAACTTTAGACTAAGAGCAAAGGTTTTAGGGGGCTTATATATCCCCTCTAACTTTAACATTGACAGAGAAAGGTACTACCTTCAGTGAGGATCAAAAGTGAAACTGGAAGAGATCAAGACGTACCAACAACTTAGGAGGCTTCTCGAGGAGGCTACATGGCAACGATTTGAAGAGATCGTGGGTAAAATCTTTGAATTGCATGAATATGAAATAGAAGTTGGTAAAGTCATAACGTTTGCACACACTAAAAGGCAGTATGATGTCATCGCTAAACAAAATCGGAAGCTTATCGTGACTGATTGCAAAAAATGGGATAACAGGCGGCGAATAACGTATGGGCTTAAGAAAGCTGTAGAAGATCAGATAGAACGCGTTGCCAAACTACCACACGGGAACGAAAAGTATCCAATGATCGTGCTAAGCTGTCAGAGTCCCGTAACCTACTATCATCAAGTTCCCATCGTCCCCGTATTCAAGTTGAATACCTTCCTCTTGAACTTTCCGATTAATAAAGAGAGGCTGTTGAGGGTATAGACAGTTGCCAGCTTTTCAAGAAAAGGAGAAAAATTAAGAAATCTAACACCATGGAAAAACTACCTTGGTGGACACTGTACGCTATGAGGATTCCTTTAAGCGTCCGATGATCTTTCTGGCGATGACCATATTCATGATCTCGGTAGTTCCATCAGCTATCGTCGTGACTTTCGCATCTCGATAAAAGCGTTCAACAGGGTACTCTTTCGTATAGCCTGCGCCACCGAAAATTTGGATGGTCATATCTGTGATGTCCAATGCATGTTCTGAATTGAATTTCTTTGCCATCGCAGCTGCTTTCGTGATCTGCTCTCCCTGATCCACGATCCACGCAGTATGATACGTTAAGTTCTCCATGGCGTGAAGGAAAGTCGCCATGTCTGCGATCATAAAGCGAATACCTTGATGGTTCGCAATTGGCTGTCCAAATTGCTCCCGTTCCTTGGCATACTCTACAGCCATAGCGAGAGATTCCTTGGACACCCCAACACAGATAGCGCTAAGTCCCGTTCTCCCTAGATCAAGAGTCTGCAGGGCGATATTGAAACCTTCCCCCATTTTCCCTAAACGGTTTGCCTTTGGTACCTTCGCATCATCTAGGAAGAGTTGAGTTGCCGGAGCAGCTTTGACACCCATTTTTTCTTCCACTCTCCCCATCTCTAGACCAGGAGTGTCCCGTTCTATGATAAACGCGCTAATACCTCGCGCCCCTTTGGCTGGGTCTGTTTTAGCAAACACTATGAAGGTATCAGCGATGCTGCCATTGGTAATGTAGTGCTTCTCACCGTTCAAAACGTAGTTATCACCCTCAAGCTCTGCACTCGTTTTCAACGCTGCGAGATCTGAACCTGCCGTGGGTTCAGTTGCCGCAAAAGCACCAATGGCATCCTTCGCAAGGGGCGGGAGGAACTTTTTCTTTTGTTCGTCGTTTCCAGCTACTAAAATGGAGGAAATACACATAAGTTGCGAGTTTAAAGCGAAGGCGGTAGCAGTACATCCCCTAGCAATTTCTTCTGCTACTATCACGTAGGTACGCATACCAGCGTTAACACCTCCGTACGCTTCAGGAAGGGTAACCGCCAATAAATCTAACTCGCTCAACCGCTGCAAATTCCTCTTAACGTGCTCATAGTCTCCTGTTTCATCGGCCTCTGCAGCCGTTTCTTTAAACTCTTTTGCAACGCTTCTTGCAGTTTCTCTCACACTTCCGTGGAAGATTTCAAAATAGGGATAATTACTCATCGTACATACCTTCGGTAGTAGCCTCTTTGTACATAGAAATTAAGATTCAAAAAGGATGAACCCCCCCTCTGAAAAACTAGCTTGGCTCGTAGGTAAAATGACTGCTACTCTTGAGTTCCATAAAGGAACAGTTTCCGTGACTGGAAACTATCACCTTCCTAACTTCAAGTGGGATGAACGGGGCAACAAACTCCGTGCTTTGGGGTTGCAATATAGGCATGCTAAAGAGTATTTAGAACGTTCAGAGATACCTTACGAAGATAAGGTGCTCGACCTCATTCCTTGTCCAGAGCTCTCAAGTGACATAGATCTACGAGATTATCAGCAAGAAGCCCTCAAACGATGGAAAGAAGAACGATGGGGAACTGTAGTACTTCCAACTGGCGGTGGAAAGACCTACATTGGCATTGCTGCAATTGAAGAGATCAATGCACCCACGTTCATCACCGTACCAACACTTGACCTCGTTCGGCAGTGGAAAGAGAAATTGTGCACTTTTAACATTGAAATAGGGGAATTCACGGGAGAGAGAAAGCAGTTAGAGCCAATAACCGTTTCTACCTACGATTCCGCCTACATTCATGCAGAAAACCTGGGAAATAAGTTTAAGCTCCTCATCTTCGATGAGGTGCACCACCTTCCTTCAGAAGGATACCGAACTATCGCCCAGTTTTTTGTCGCGCCATACCGACTTGGACTGACTGCTACTTATGAACGAAGCGACGGATTGCACAAAAAACTTCCTAAGTTGGTTGGTGGAAAAATCTTCGAAATGAAACCAAAAGAGCTAGCAGAGGAGAAATGGCTTTCAAATTACCAGGTAAGGAGGATTTGGGTCGATTTAACTGAACGTGAAAAGGAACGGTATGAGAAAAACGAAAGAAAGTTTGTCTCGTACCTTAAATCTCGTAATATTGCACTTGATGAGCCAAGTGACTTTCAAAAAATCGTTTTAAGAAGCGGAAGCGACCCAGAAGCATGGGAAGCCATCAAAGCTCGGACTAAAGCAAAGAAAGTCGCCTATGGTAGCGAAAACAAAATTACAAAGCTGGGAGAGTTACTGAAAAAGCATGAGAATGACAGGGTCATCATCTTCACGCGTTATAACGAGCATGTCTATAGGATCTCACGGAGATATCTGATTCCAGCGATAACCCACAAAACAAAAAAAGCAGAACGGGAGGAGCTTCTCGAGAAGTTTAAAAGAGGAGAGTACAGCACCATAGTAAGCTCTCAAGTTTTAGATGAAGGAATAGACGTTCCTGCTGCAAACATCGGAGTAATTTTATCGGGAACAGGGAGCAATCGGGAGTACATCCAGCGTTTGGGGAGAATTTTACGCCCTGCGGAGGGAAAACGCGAAGCCATTCTTTACGAGTGCATCTCCTCTGGGACCTCAGAGTTTTTCACCTCAGAGCGACGAAGAAATCATGAAAAAAGAAGGTTAACGTAAGAACAAAAGCTAAGCCAAAAAAGTGTTAACATTTAAGTGAACACCATTCATACTTCCAATGATAGAGGGAAACTGCCGTGCTTCCCAAAGAGCTACTTGTAGTAAAACGGTGGGGATCCCGAATCGCTCCCAAGTATGCTAAACCTCGACTCTATTGTCCGCTAGCGGAAAAAATCCTCAAGATATTCAAGGAAGAGGTAGGAAAGAGCAAAGAAGTCCTCTTAAGTAAGTTAGAGGAGCTAGAGGACTGGCGAAACTACAAACTTATTCGTGGACTTACTGAGCTTTTAGTCCGTCAATGTACATTTGAAGAGGTGGGTAAAGTCCCCCCAGAAAAAGTAAGACGAGAGCTCTTCGATAGAGGGTTTGTAACTAGTCAAAATGAACGGAACAACATAATAAAGGATGTCGCTAGGGATCTGGGGATCTCTTCAGAAGACGTAGAACAAGCATTCTTTGCCGACCTAGATAAGAATAAGATCTTGAAAAGTCCCCCACAACTATCAGCTACTGAATTGCTTCAAAAGTACAACTTTTCCTTGACCCAGACTCTGTTATTTAATGCAAACAACCTTCAATTTGAAGTAAGTGGAAACTATCAGGAGATCTTCCGATGTATTAAGTTTTTAGGGTTAATGTACGACGTAGAGGGTCAACAGGAAGCGTTAAGGACCGAAGTAACTGGCCCAGCGAGCTTGTTCAGAAAAACGCGGAAGTACGGTACGAAATTAGCAAAACTCCTCCCAGCTATTCTTAAAGCGAGGACGTGGAAACTACACGCTGAAATTGAACAGAAAGTACGAGACGAACCTAAAATTTACATTTTCAAATTAGACAGTTCAAAAGGAGAGCTACTAGGCGTGGAACCGATGGAGGAAGTGAAATTTGATTCTCTTATAGAAGAAGATTTTGCCAAAAAACTCCAAGGAATAGCCAAAGATTGGCAAATTGAGCGGGAGCCAGAACTGTTAGTAGCAGGAAAAAAGGTTATAATTCCGGATTTCGTCATCAAAAAGGGCGATACCAACCTTTTTGTGGAGATCGTTGGATTTTGGACGAAAGACTATCTGGACAGCAAACTTGAGAAATTAAAGGATCTGGAGAGGGAAATCCTCCTGTTTGTGAACGAAAAGCTAAAGTGTACAAAGGCCGATTTTAAACAACACCGAGAGGACGTTATTTTTTACAGGCGAAAGATTTCAGCTGAGGACATACTTCCTCGCATTCGGAAAATTGAAGAATCGACAAAGAAAAAGGAACTCAAACAACTTAATTCAGTAGATATCACGTTAAAGGATGGAGTCACTGTAGAGGAACTTGCGGGGGAAATGGGTATCTCTCCGTCAGTAGCGAAGGAAATGCTCAAAAAAAAGGTGGAAACATCGGAGCAGTACCATCTGATCAGTGGACGGGTAACTCATCAGACTACACTAGATGAATTAAAGAGACAAATTACCGAGCTTTCTGATATGCGCCTTAAGAATGTCACTGAAACTTTACAAAATGCCGGATTTGATATCGAGGTTCTCAGAAAACTTGGTTACACCGTAGAATGGCGAGGTTTAGATCCTGAAAAGGCTACCGTTAAAGAGCGTCGAGTTTGAGTGGCATTTATAATTGTACTACCCTCTATTATTCGTGAGAGAATGTAAACGTAGACCTTATCATTGGAAGATAAGAAATAAGAAGATATACTGCTTAGAAGGAGTAATACTCTTGGACCTTTTCTCCAGCTAGCTTTATGAGGTGTTCTAAATCGTCTATCATGACAACTCTCCCCCCAGCGTTCTCAACCTCCTTTAGGATTTTCATTCCCTCCATGCTCGTCCCTATCTTAAAGAGAAACAAATAGCTCTCTCTTGCCGCCTTTGAAAGGGTCTGAATCGTTTCTTCCTCGTTGTAGATGGCTGAATCAGTGATCACAAAGATTAATGGTCTGGTCTTCGTGGTTCGTATGAGATCTTCAAAGGGACGAACAGGAAATTCCGTCCCATCTCCTCGAAATTTAAGGAGAGTATCCTCTACCTCTCTTCGTTCCTCTGTCCAACCGACTTTATCGTACTTTCCAGAAAAATTGATTGCGGCCATCCTGCAATTTCGCTTTACTGCGCTTTCTAAGGCTGAAAAGCCTGCGACTACTGCCATATCAAGTTTACTCTTATACGGGTACTTTATATCGAATTGTTTCATCTTTCTCTCCATCTTTTTTCGCTCTTTATAGGAGAGGAACGCACCTTCAGGAGGAGAATACATTGAATTACTGCTATCAAGCACCACAAGCATATCTGGGGGATATGATCCCCTATGCTCTGTTACTTTCCGTTCCTCTCCCCATTTTTTGGTTGTTTGATTGGGGATCAATACAGGGAAGCTACTCAAGGAGAGAAGGACATCAAGTTCTTCAGCAGGATCGCCGAGTCTCCAAATATCTGGAGTACCTTGATACGTAAACTCCTTTTTTTTTGCTTTTTGTAGTTTTAATCGTAAGATATCTGCTGCACGAGCTCTATACCAGTATCTTGCGGCTTCTTTTGGTGATTTTACAGATCCTGAAGAGTAAAGGGCTGCAGCAGAGGCAAGAGGTTCACCTTCGGCAGTTTTGTAAATCATTAAGGCAGCTTCCATCTTCTTACTCTCTTGAATCTTCTTCCCCCCCGCTAGGAAGGCTTTAAATATGTTATTCTTCCGTACATTTCTCGAAAACAGATGTTTAACACCTTTAAAACCTCCCGCGCCTTTGACATCCTCATAGAGCAACCTTGTGATGTCACGTACCTTCGTAGCCCAAGATCCTTTATTCAAGACACCCTTTCTTCTAATGATTCTGGCGATCTCGGCGGCAAGTAATCTATCCTTCTCGGATACGGTTTCATGGAACCTCTTAGACATAATGCGTTGTTCCAAAAGAAGTTCAAGAACCAATGTAAACACCTTATGGAAGCGTTCTTTAGGAGCGGAGGGTTTTTCGATCTGTTCTCTAACTTTTCTAAACCAAATGGTATCTTTCGGGAAGGTCCGAGCCAAGGAATACTGTACAACCATCTCAACGAATAAATTAGCGATAATTTGCCCAGTTTCTCTATCTGAGGCAGATATAGCAGATGTAAGTAATTCAATAGCGGTTTCCATGTCATATGGGCAAGTTAAGTAGTAAGAAATTCCGATGCACCATAAGCAACGATAATATCGTAGGAGATCCTCTCCTTCCAGGGGTAAATCTCGCCACACCGATAATTCGATCTGCCACGTCTTCTCATCAACTCTAAGGATGTCTTCTCGCTTTTCGTTAGTAATGACAGGATCTGGAACGCTAGGATGATGAAATTCCTCTAATACTTGAGCTAACGCCTTTCTAGCTAGGTTTTCTTTTTTTGTTACTTCGTTCATTTTCCTAGCCTTCGCTACCCTTCAAAAGCCTAGAGAGCTTCTCCTTAGTTTCAGTTAACGCTCTAGCATCCCATCCATACACCTGAACGACAACAGGGGATTCATCTAAGCGTCCATTCAAGTGAACAGTAAAGTGTACTCCATCTTTGGACACTTCGACAAAATTTTCACTAGATAGTCGAGAGAAGGCCTCTTCATACCTAGGGAATGCCTCTTCAAGCCTATCCACTCTGTCTTTCCACTGAGAAAATTGTATTTTAAACGTTTCGACTGTGTTTTCTCTTGTAAGCTCTTGTACAGTCTCATTGAACGTCGAAAGGAGTTGAAGTGGTAGCTTGCTCCTTGCTTTCTCTATTACTTCTTTGGTTTCACTATCTTGTGACTCAAGGCTCTCTCGGAATTCTTTCATGAGGGAACGGTAGGTGTCATTACCTAACCGTTTCGCAGTGGGATACAGATCTTCTCTTACCACCAAATCTCCTGTTGACTGTTCCCTCATCAATCCAATTGATTTTAAATCTCCTTCTCCCCTTCTCAAGGCTCTAATTTCCGAAAAGAGGTTGTAACGTTTAGAAAGATTTTTCAAACTACGATCTATCAGTTCTTTAGTGAGGTCAAACCTATTGCTATACTCTTCTACTGCCCGTTGAGAGAAGGAAACTCGATGCCAGAGAATGTACGGTGCTAGGGTAGCTACTACTCTAGTAGGGACGGCTTCAAGTCCTAACAGCCAAGATAATGCCTTAGAATATCGGGATAAATCCTTCGCAGCTCTAACTGAGAGAGGCGTAAAAATTTTGTTACATATGGCGGACTTAGTAGAAAAATGACACCCCTTGCAAATTTCTTCACCTCGCTCAAGGAATTCTCCTGTTTCTTTATCAACTCTAATACATAGTGAAAAATCCTTCAATAAGGAACTAATGAAAAACTGAGCACTTTGCTTGAGTGGGATCCTAGAAGAAAGTTCCCATATAGTCTTTAACTCTTCGGGAGAGAGAATTGTTGGAACAGATTCGTCTGTAAATTCATGTAATCGTTCATCGAATTCAAGTACTCGCAGACTTTCATTAAAACTCGGCATTGTGACTGGAATAGCCATTCCAAACCTATCCAAGAAAGGGAGGCTCATACGAAAAGCACCAACATCTCGAGGGTTTATAGTACCAAATAAGACAAAATTCTTTGACATTGCTACGTTTCCAAAGTACCTAACTTGACCTTCTCCCAAGAGGGAAAAAAGAATGTCTTGTAAGTGAGGAGAAAGCCTATTAACCTCATCAATTACCTTCCAAAAAGACTCTACGAAATACTTCCATACGACTGTTTCCATCCCTCGGTCTAGAAGGTCACCTGTATCAAGTCTTGCTACCATCTTCTCTTCTGTAAGCTGAGGATGTGCTCTCACTGTTCCTTTTTCAATATTCTCCAGAGATTGTCCTGTGATCAGGCGTCCTAGAATTTTAGTAAGTTGTGTTTTCCCCCCTCCATATCCACCATATAGAAGGGCACTCCCTCTTGCAGTAAGAGCATTAACTACCGCTAAAGTAGTGACCTTTGGAAACGTAACATTTCCATTCTCTCCTTCTATCACTAATTCGGCGTCATGAACGAAATATTGCCTCTCATCAAGGGTGAGAATGACGTTTTCAACTTTATCTCGAAGTTTTTTTTCAAACACTCGACTCGCCTTGGAATTTGTGTGAAACTTTTATTATTGTATGTACACTTTCGCTCAAAAGTTTTTAACCACGTATCCAAATGTAAGGCATAAAAGGTTAGGAAGTCTAACTTGTTAGTTGCATTCCGTTTACAGAGCAAGAGAAATGTGATCAGAGTTGACGAATGTCACCTAACGTTATGGAAAAGGCCACTCGGAATGTTCAGGAACTTAACTTGCACAGGTTCTTGAGTGACTGGATGGTCGATTCTTATAAAGGATGGGTAGGGGCGGGAGAAGTCGATTAAGAATCCACACACGACGATAAATCATTTTTAAAGGAAGATATCCCTTTAACTACAATTGTCACACAACGGTTGAGGAACGATGCCGAAATCACTATTAAGGATAGATGACTTGAAAACCTTCTATAAAACGGATAAAGGAGACATTAAAGCTGTAAGTGGCGTGAATTTGGAACTAAACAAAGGGGAAAGACTAGGTTTAGCTGGAGAATCTGGGTGTGGGAAAACCACCTTAGGTTCTTCAATTCTCCGATTAGTCCCAAGACCAGGGGAAATAGTAGACGGAAAGTTGATATTCGATGGTGAAAACCTACTCCCTAAAGATGAAGCGTATATGAGACGATTACGGTGGAAACGAATTGCAATGGTATTTCAAGGTGCGATGAACTCATTGAATCCTGTTTTTACCGTAGGGAGGCAAATTGCAGAAGCCATAATGCTTCACGACAAAGTTACGAAAAGAGAGGCATACGATAGAGTGAGGGATCTCCTAGAGCTCGTAGGGCTTTCTTCTGAACAAATAGATGCATACCCCCATCAACTTTCTGGAGGAATGAAACAACGAGCGGTAATAGCCATGGCTATCTCCCTTAATCCTGATCTCTTAATAGCCGATGAGCCGACGACGGCATTAGATGTTACCATTCAAGCTCAAATTATGGACTTATTAGAATCGTTGGAAGATCGGTATGGAATGAGTGTGCTTCATATCACCCACAATCTAGCACTCTTGGCTCAAACGACGGAAAAATTAGCTATAATGTACGCGGGAAGGATTAGAGAGTATGGAGATACCGTTTCCATCTTTAAACGGCCAGTAGATCCCTATACAAAGGGTCTTATCGCGTCTGTTCCAACAGTAAAAGGAGCAAGGGAAGAAGCACTTTTCTCAATCCCAGGACGCCCTCCTGACCTTTTGAAACCCCCTGAAGGATGCAGGTTCTGGCCTCGGTGCCCAATCGCTCAGGATATATGTAAAAAGAAGAGGCCAAAATTAAAAGATGTGGGCGGAACATTAGTAGCTTGTCATTTCGCTGAAGATGTGAAAGGCATGACTGCACGTGAATTATGGAGAAGAGGTGAAACTAATGAATGAGAATGATGATATCACTATTGAAGCGAAAAATCTAGTAAAGTATTTTCCAGTATCTAGATCCTTTATGGATTCGCTTCTACGCAAACCCCAACTTTACGTGCATGCTGTGGACGATGTTTCTTTCGAAATCGAAAAAGGTGAGATCTTCGGATTAGCAGGGGAAAGTGGTTCAGGGAAGACCACGGCTGGGAAAACATTAATCAGACTTTTAGAGCCAACTGAGGGGAGTATAAATTTTCTAGGGGACGATATTTCTGACCTAGAAGAAAAAACCCTTAGAGAGGAGTACCGAAAATACATGAATATCATCTTTCAGGATCCGTATGGATCTCTCAATCCCAAAAGGAGCGTAAAAAAGATAGTTGAAGAGCCACTGAAATACTTGACGGACCTCAACCAAGAAGAAAGAGGCGAACGGCTGTACGAAGCAATGGAATTAACGAAGATGACTCCCCCCGAAGAGTATCTGTATCGGTATCCCGATGAACTCAGTGGGGGACAGAGACAAAGAGTGGGAATCGCAAGAGCACTTGCTTCCCGTCCTAAGTTCATTGTGGCTGATGAGCCTGTTGCTAATCTTGATGTCTCTATCAGGGCAGGAATTATGGACATCCTCAAAGAGATGCCAGAACAGTACGGCACGGCTATCCTCTACATCTCCCATGATCTCGCGCAAGTAGGTTACATGTGTGACCGCATTGGAATTATGTACTTAGGAAAAATGATGGAAAAAGGCGATACTAAAGAAGTGCTTACTGAGCCAATGCACCCTTACACTCAAGCTCTCATCTCTGCTATTCCAGAGCCAGATCCAACCATCAAAAAGAAAAGGATAAAACTAAAAGGAGAAATCCCCAGTCCAGTTAATATTCCTCCTGGCTGTAGATTCTGGCCTCGCTGTCCAAAGGCAATGCCTATATGTAGAAGAAAAGTACCTCCCCTAAAGGAGGTTGAAGATGGAAGACGGGTAGCATGCTGGCTTTACTATGAACCGTAAGTTTACCTTCCTTCGGCTCCAGTAACAAGCCGATCACTTCTTCCTTTTCCTTGTAGATACTCATAGAGTTCTCCCTCGAGTGACTCCTCCTTAGTTTTTTCTAAGAATTCTAGGATTTTAGCTATGAGGTAAATAGCAAGCCCAACTAGGAAAATTATGGTAGCAAGAAGCAACTCAAAGCTAGAAAAGAGAAATCGTATCGTCTCGCTAAATGAATCGATCATTTTTTCCACCTCTTCAGAAGCTTTCCCACCCCCTTGGAGGCAAACGTGAATCCAAGAGTAGAAAGTAAGATAATAACAGCATTTTCATTTACTTTCCCAATGTTAAAGCTTGAACTTCTGCTTTTGTCAAGAGAGATCCGTATTCTAGTTGCATTACTGTTTCCTGCTCCATCCACAGCGATAAGTACGATAGTATGCTGTCCAGGGGTAAAGTCCGAAAAGAAGTGGGAGCCATTCCCTCCCTCGTAACTTTCACAGAATGCATCATCGAGGAACACTGAAATATTTGCTACATAGTAGTTATCTTCTCCTTGCCAAGTGACAGTTATTCCCTTCGTTGCTCCATCAAGCACAGTATTATTTGACGGTTGAAGAATGATTACCGTCGGAGAATGCGTATCCAAGTAAACTACAATTAAAGAAGAGTTTGCACGGTTTCCTGCCCGATCTTTGGCAACCAACTGAATCATGTTCGCACCTGCTACGAGGTTGATGCGATAGTGGTTTGTCTTGACACTTGCCACCAAAGAACTGTTCACATAAAATTCCGTGAGAAAGATGTCCTCGCCTTCCCAAGTAAAATTTAAGTTATCGTTGGTGAACGTATTATTAGAGGGTCTTGTTACCTTTATCTCAGGGGCTTTAGTGTCTAAACAAATTACTACGTCAGTTTCCACGAAGTTCCCATACCTATCAAACAGCCTCACCATTACGAGGTAGTTTCCGTCACTAGCGTTCTTCCCTAGGTTCACCCTACAACTTAAATTCGTCCATGAAAGGGTGGCTACCTTCTTTTCACTCACATACACCTCCACTCTTTCTAAGCCCCGCCCTTCTACACACCACTGGAGGTCTATTACTTTTTCCGCTGTAAAATAACGATCTTCTAGGTTCTCAATTGATATAGAGATGCTCCTCACTTCAATCTCAACAAGATCGCATGCGGTGTGGTTTACATAATCACAAACTACTACTTTAATCGCCCAAACACCAGTCGGTACCCCCTTAAACGTGTGCTTCCTCACACTTTCGTTATAGTACGTTCGGTTTAGAGACTCGTTTAGGAAGATCTCTATAAATTTAATACCCATAAGATCTGCAGCACTCCATGTAACGTTGAAATTTTTTAGTGTTACTGGTTTTTCGGGTGTTTCGATACCCACCCATGGGGCGTCCATATCGACATTAATGCTTACGGAGTCCTTTCTTATATTGCCTGCTTTATCGACTGCTTGTAGGTCGATCATGTGGCAACCTGTCGAAAGACCAGTAATGTTTTTTACCTCCCTGACCCCAATGTTCGTCCACCTCCCCTCATTTACTCGAATCTCAAAGTGCGAAAGGAATTCATCCTCCCCCCGCCATTCGATTTCAAGGTAGGTCCTGGTACACCACTCTCCAAAGGTAGGGGTCAAAATGGTGAGGTGGGGCGGTGTGAGATCCACAGTAGTTTCACTGCTAACTATTACACGATGATTCACCATATCTGTAACCTTGAAAAACACGGTATGATTGGCTTCAGAGAAAGTGAATGTGAACGTTCCTGAAGGAGGAACATCAATCCATTCTTCCCCTTCTCGTCGAAGTTGGCAGGTGTTAACCATGAAATTATCGGTATAATTCCATTTTACCGTAACTTGAGAAGAGTTTGTAAAGTGAGGTAGGTCAATCTCGATTTCCGGGTACGTCATGTCCACTATTATCGTCATCTTTCGACTTTTGTTTTCATTTCCTGCTCTATCTATGGCAACAAGCCATACATCATAAGCTCCCTCACTTAACTCCTGAACGATCTCATTAAGTCCTTTTGCCGCATACTCTTCATGCATGCTTCCGTTTAGGTACAAAGCAGTCTTATTAAAATGGATATCGTCCGCTTCATACGTGATTTCCACGAGTTTTCTACTCCAGTAGGGATCTTCTTCCACTTCAGGAGTAGTGATCACGAGAGACGGTGTAGTTATGTCAACAGTCAAATAGAGAGAGACGGTCCGGTTATTTCCAACTGCATCCAGCATGGAAAGTTGAATAACATGCGTTCCTTCTGGAAGGATGATCGTATGATTACCAGAAGAGGAAACCCAGATCCATGCTTCCTGATTTGCTCGGATATACGAGGTATTGATCCCTGTCCCATTATCACTACCAATCCACTCAATGGTCACATTTTTATAGTTATAATAACTGTTATTCTGATTCACAATGACTATAACCGGACGTGTAGTATCTATAGTAAAACATACGCTGCTGCTGTTAAACTTCCCCACTTTATCAAAAGCTTTAAGCTGAACTGTGTGTTCTCCTTCGGGTATAGAGAGGTTAACAGCACCCAGTAATGGACTAACATTGTACCACGTGCCAGTGTCTATCCGATACTGGATCGTCTCCACACCATTAGAATCGTTGACCTCCCACTCGATACACACTTCATTATAACTTAAGCTCTTTCCTGCTTGTTTTGAACTAACCGTGAAACTAGGGGGGGATAAATCCACCCAGAACAGTAAAACGCTTTTGTTAACGTTTCCAGCCCAATCATAGACCCAAAGACTTACATTATGTCTCCCCTCTGGGAGGTTCAAGAATGTGGTGTGTGAAGTAGTGGAATTATTCCATCCTCCCTCGTTTAATCTAAACTTACAAACTTTTAGGCCTGTACCGTTATCAGACGCATTCCAGGTCACTGACACCTCTGTAAGGTTTGATATCGATTCATTTTTGGTAACCCAGAGAACTTCTGGTTTAAGAGTATCAATGGTAACTGTTTTACTCGCTACCTCACTGTTCCCTGCTTTATCATACACCTTCACATAGAATGTGTGTACACCTTCAGACAGAGGGGAAAATACGTGCCAAGTACTCGTCGTATTAGTCCAACGTTCTCCTTCTTCATGATAAGAGTAGAGGCAAAGATTGGGATCTTTCCCCTCCCAAGTCACATTTAAGAGTTTAGCGCTTATGTTCTTTGTTTCACTTGGCGAACATATGCATAGTGTGGGCGACGTGAGATCTATAGTCACATTTATTCTGTAAATGGAATGATGTCCAATCCAATCCCATGTGTCAAATTTCACTAGGTACGTCTTCTCTACGCTAAAGTTTTGAACGAACTCCCATGGATTATTCAAATCTCCCCAGACAGTCCCATCTATGTACATTCTTGTGTTGTTATAATCAGTGTCAAACACACTTCCGTTCATCTGAATTTCCGTGTAATTAAAGTAGGCTTGTCCACTCTTCGGGGCATACATGAGGAATTCTGGTTTCGACGTGTTCAAAAAATCCAACGTCCGAGAAACATAACTTTCCCCTTCGAATCCAATGGCATCAGCCATTTTGGTTGTGAAAACAAGCCGATACTTGTTGCAGTACTGTATCCCTCCACCATAACTGTTAAATTTCACGGTATACCTAGCCCCTCCAATCGGTACGATATTCTCATTCCAGCCGTTACTGGCTGGTTTAAGTCCCCAAAAGAGACTATAATCCTCAGTAAAAGGAGTGCTATTTACACCTTCGCCGTGGTACGTGACTTTAAGATACTTCTGGAGGAAAGTGGAGTTCGAAGAGTTACAATTTTTGGCGATGTTACTGCCAGTCATAGCTAACTTTCCGTCGTTTTCCAAATAATTTGCTATCTCTTTTTGCTGAAAGGAACTTAAACGTAATGTTCCTTCCACCCCTCCAAGCCAGAAGACTACGTCATACTGGCTCATCCTTTCACTTGATGGGAAGAGGGACGGCAAATTGTAGTGTGTCTCATTGTAAGTTTTCATGTACTTGTACTTTTCTCCGAACCCGAGATCTCTAAGGCCTCTTACTAGAAACTCCCCAACGTTATTATTTGCAACAATTAGAATCTTATTCTTATTATTGTCAACCCGTATTGACACCGTAAGGCTGTGAATAGTTTTACCGTTAGACGCTATTTTTAGTTGGATGCTGTGATGCGTTTTATTGTATGCGTTCCAATCCCAACGGCTAGAAATGTCTGCTGTTACTGTTCCTGTTTTAGTCCCATGATCGTTCCACTCTCCCCCATCAATTCGTGAATAGATACTATAATCAGAAGAAACATTTGCTCGAAAGTGAATAGTGAGCACCTCGTCGGTAACTACTTCTCCAGCTTTTGGAGCATCAATTTTAATTGTTGGGTACCCCACAGGTGTATAGGTGATGTTTTTCAAGAGGTGCCCCCTAAATAGGGCTTCTGCAGATACCATGTTATGGTTTTTACCCCCTTCCTCGTAAATTTCTAACCGTAAATTCCACTTTGCTTTGTAGGGGAAACGCAAAAAACAGCACGTCCAAAGACCATCTGAAGCGTCACTTTCATTATTTCCTCTAACACTCATCGTACCTTCTCTAAGGGTGAGTTCACCCTCGTTCGATACACCGAAAAGTTTTAGCGTGAGATTCATATCCACACTTGTATCTACATCAAGTGTGAGATTTACATAGCTACTGTCAATCGTTTTATAGAGCGTCAGGTTATGCACCCATGCGATCTCCTCTCCCACTTTCATTTTCCAAAATTCGTCCCAAAAGGTGTTTCTTCCAAGTCGCATCTGGTGTATTTCTCCCCAATCGTTGGTAATTACCGGATTTGCTCCACTATCCAGTTGGATGAGGATGCCAGAAAAACAGGTCTGCCTTCCCTCTGCATAGTATACCCTAGATTCCATGAGGGCTTCCTCTAGTTTCACAGCAAATTTGTACGTATCAGCACTGCTGTTTTTATGTTGTTGTATCTCTCGTGACAGATTAAGTAGATCAATTGTATCGTGAGACCCATAGCACTTGACGCTTTTTGCAAAGGCCTCTTTGAGGGCGCTATCATTTTGGTAGTACTCTTTCCTAAGCATGGTTCTTGCTAGATCATCTAAAAAAGGAATTGCCTTTCTACTATATGCACTTATGTTAAGGGCGGAAACCCATCTAGCTGTAGCACTGGTTTGTCTGAATTGAATGTCTGCAATAGCTCTAGCTGTTTTGACTGGGCCCCTCGTTGGGGTTTTGGTAATATTTTTCACTATCTCTTCCATAAAATAAGTATTATGAGTATCGTATGTGTTATGTCCTGGAAGGACAATTGATTTTACTACCTCCTCTAATCCATAGGTAACAGCAGTAGGATAGAATGTAAGATAGTACTCGTCTAAACCAATTCTATAGGGAAGGACGACCCCTAAACTTGCACCTGTTTCTCCTTTTATCTCTCTTAAAGCCTTCGTAAACTCACTAACTTTCAAGCTATCTTCTCCAGTAAAAACGGGATCAGTATCAGGGTAATCTTCTCTCACTAGAACGGCGAGCAAATAATTATCGGCGGGAAAGTTGGTTATTGCCCAGCGAAGGAAGTTTTTGAGTACCTGTGGTGATCCCATATTCTTTTCACCCAAATCTTGGATGGCATTTTCTGGAGTGGGTGTCATTCCTTGTTCAATGTAAAATCGCTTTGTTCCTGTCCAGTCACCGTACGTTGAAGTTCCTCCCTTATATCGGTCAAGTTGACAAACGATAGAAACGTTAGGAGTACTTCCCCTCCTTGCAACATCGTCAAATTCATGCAGGAAATCCTCCTCTTGTCTTTTACTAACACTCCAATCATCTCCATTTAGGTAAAGCAGGATAGTCCAGTGCTTTCTATCCATGTCTGTGTTGAGCGTTTCACAATAAGTACTTCTGTTGACAGTTTTCCTCAACGTGTGTGGGTTAGGGGTGATCTCTTGTCTCTCTTTTACTGTTATACTATGATTGTTTTGGAAAGTACGGATGTCTTTGTCTTTTTTACCCCCACTAGTCGTACCACTTTTTATGTCAATACGTTTTTCTCTTAGTCCTTGGTTTTTAATAAAAAGAGGATAAACCATAGTAGTCAGTAAAATTACGAGCAAAAAGCAAATAGCCAAAAATTTGTGAAATTTATGAGGAAAGTTCATTCCAATTCCTATCTTCCAGTTTCTTACCCTCCCTTACAATCTAAATAAAAGAAGACACGGATAGCAGGTAGGCTATGTCACACGCATTACCCTAAAATATTAGAAGAAAGTAGAACATAACAGAGCGGCCCCTTCCGAGTACGTGTACACGTCTATCTTCTAGACAGGGATGATACCCTTCCTAAAATGGGAAAAATGGAAGTGGGGCCGGCGGGACTTGAACCCGCGAATACTGAATCCCGAATCCAGCATCGTACCTCTCGATCACGGCCCCAAAAAGTTTAAAGATCAGTCATTAGAGGGATTCACTACCCCATAAAGGCAAAAATGCTTATTAAGATTTAGAAAAGTGTACCGACACTTTTGGAAATTTCTTATCCACGTGGGCATGTCCCCACTAAAAGCACCGAATGAAAGCATACGGGATATATTCTACTTTTGTGCAGACTCCTCTCTCTGCTTAAAGGAAGAAGCTCTCTATGGATCCATCAACTCCTTGTGAAAACCAAATGAGGCTCCTTGACTCACCAACGTTTGGGCTACCTAAACAAGGAAGTTGGAGCAACACTACAGCGTTCAAGCTGTACTTCTACACGCCCTAGTCGGAATAATGATCTTTCTCTGGTCTGTTCCAAACCCGTGTTTGACTCTCCTCTTAAGGAGCGGCCTAGTGATCGTGTAAGATAAAAAGTGAAAGTTAACAGTTAGAGATAGGAAGCCTTAAGAGATCAGTCTCGTAAAATGGCAAGGATACTCTCGACAATTTCTTCCCTTATTTCTTGTCTCTCTTGTTTAGTTTTCTTTTGAGTAACCCAATATACCTTTGTGTCTCCTCTGCTTTTGATTTCACGGATTAACGGGTGAACAGGTTTATAGTAGACTACTCCAACGATAACTTTATTCGAGTCTAGCAATTCCTTGGTTACATCCGCAAACGCTCGAGATGCAAGCTCCATTTTACCGATTTCATCAATCACCACTACTTCAGATTCGTCTTCAAGGGCATTTCGAAGGGCTTCTACACCAATTTTGTTAAGATCCTCCAAACTTACACCATACCTAGAAACTCTAGGTGAGCCATCAAGCTCTATGCTCGCAAGAATCCCTTTCTTTCCTGTTTTTATATCCTTAATGTGAAACCCCCATCTATCCTCATTTCGTTTAATCTCCGGGGAAGTAACACCTGCGAGCTTGATTCCGTTTTCCTCGAGGCGTTCTACAATCTCAAAAAGTAACGTTGACTTCCCTGAACCAGGCGGGCCAGTTACCATGTGATTTTTTACTCCAATTACCATCTTACATTCTTCTCTGTAACCTTAATTTTTTAACTCTTTACTTCGATTATTAAAAATAACGCAGTGCGACTTGGTTGAGGAAATGAATGAAACCAAAGAACAAAAGTTAAACCCCCTTACTGCTGACCTATGGGGACTGCTGATGAACAAACAACAGATAAAACTGGCAGAACTCTACGAAATCTTTGAAAAAAGAGGAGAACAAGAAAAAAACATTCAAAAGGCCATTGAAATTCTCCAAGAACTCTCTATGATTAAAGGTAGTAATGGAAAAGGGTCTGGAGACCTTCTGGTTAAAGTGCAAAATGTAATAGGAAAAGAAATCGAAGATTTACCCTGTTTGGGCTGTCAAGCGTTGGAAAAATGTGGAGTAGGAGAAAACTACAGTCCTGAAAATTGTAATAGACTATCCCTTTGGATTAGGGATTTACGAAAGAAAAGACAGCAAAAAGAAAACGAAGACTAATATCCATTCTCTCTTGTTTATTTAATGCTACAGTGAACCATTAGTGCATGTACGATCCTCTAACGATGTAAGATGGGCAAAGAAGAAAATAGCGGAACTTCAGAAGGGCAATCGAGGATCAAGGGGCTTAAACTTAGACGAATTGACGAAGGAGCTGTAAGCATTTTTGTTCCTGATCCTAACTACTATCGAGACAGGAGAGATGAGTACCTTCCTGCTACTCTTCCCGTTTTCTACAATCCCAAAATGGAACTCAATCGAGATATCTCCGTTCTAATTTTAAAAGCATACATAGAGAATTTCGAACGTGGTGACACACGTTACATGGAGGGATTAGCAGCTAGTGGAATAAGAGGCTTTAGAATCAGTAAAGAACTACAAACATCTGTAGAAATAATCTTAAATGATATCAACCCACGTGCTACAGCTTTAATGGAGTACAATAGGGCATTGTTGAACACCCAAGAAAAGATCGAGATTTTTAACCTTGATTTCAACTTTCTTTGTCATAAGTTAAAGAAAGAAAGTCAACTCCCCAATGTTATAGAGATAGATCCCTTTGGCACCCCTACCCCGTTTCTTCATGCTGCTATTAATGCTCTTGATTACGAGAATGCGATGTTGATCTGTAGTGCCACAGATTTAACTGTTCTACATGGTAAGTACCCTAAGGTTGCCTTGCGAAAGTATGGAAGTAAGATCATTAACACTCCCTTCTCCAAAGAGTTAAGTATACGTGCTTTGTTATATACGATCGGCAGAATCGCTGGAAACTTTAATCGGTACATTAAACCGCTTGTTGGTTTTTTCTTCGACAATTTCGCGAAAGTCGCAGTACTCATTAATAAAGGGAAAAGAAAGGCGAATGCAATGTGGGAGAAGATTGGCTGGCTACATTTCTGTCCTGTTTGTCACTCTTTTTGGTTTCACAGTGGAATCACACCCAGAAATGTAACTGAATGTAATCACCAACAAACACAAGTTGCTGGGCCGTTATGGCTCGATTCCATTGTTGATGAGAACTTCGGTACGTCTATGCTCTCCACCCTTGATGATCTACCAATTCGAAACCAAAATTCTTGGAAACTCAGGAAAGCTATCAGGAGAAGTCTAAAAGGTAAGGATATCCCCTTTTTTTACGATGTAAATAGGATCGCCCAGAGATTATCTCTCCCCCTTCCTAAAGTTAATGAAGTAGTAGAAGGTATCAGAACAAAAGGACATAATGCTTATCGGACTCATTTTTGTTCTACTGGTGTTAAAACGAATATCCCAGCTCGTTTAGTTACACAAGAGGTAAAAAAATGCATAAAAAGAGGGGGATGAGGCATACAAGTACTATATCATCGAACACGTAAGGAGGGGTACTTCGTCTGAGTACCCTCTCCATATAAACTTCATAAGTAGTCTTCGATCTTGATTTCTTTTTCCTTTTTGATAGTCCGTCTTATTCTTCCCTCACGACTCTCTTTCCCCTCTTTTTTCGCTTTTTTTATAGCATCACCCAATCTATTAACTTTCTTTAAAGAGTTAAGATCTGTTTCCTTTAGTACTTTGTACCTACTCTTAACATAGTCAGTCGCTCCATATTCAGCAATTATTTTATCTATCAAAGAAAGATACTTGGTAATACCCCCTCTAGGTACCGTTAAAATCACGCTTCCTTCACAGTAGGGACAGTTACCTGTAAGAGGCCATGTTGAGAATTTCCTGTTACAATCCACACATCTAAACTTTTGTCTGCCAAATGCCCTAAGATTTCCGATTACATCGGGAAGGAGATGATCTGAAATAATTTGACTAGCAACTTCTTCTGTGTCTACAACAAGTATTCTACTCATTGTCTCCAGTTGTTTGTCTGCTTTCTCTTCCATATTTCCTAATCTTTTGTATGCGCTTAGTTTAGGCCCTTTATTGATATTTCTTAATGAGAGATTATACGGAAAGTTACAGTATTGGTTTTTCGTTCCTAATCTATGTTCTATCCTCTCAATTAGAGAGGCAGCCTTCTCTAAACCAAGGTCTTCTTGAGACAACCTATAAAATTCTAAAGGAAGGGTACGCATTAACTCCATGTTGAATACTTCTGCGTCTACTACTTCTGGCTTTAATATGGTTCTGATAACCAGTGGAGCATCCATCTTTCCTCCTCTACTATCTGGTAGGAATTTTTCTGAGAAGTTAATGAGGCCGTCCAAAAGTAATATGACTGCATCTTCATCCCCATCACACTGGCCAGTATAGAGATCGTTAGCCACGAGAGTATGAGTCTCTTCGACAGTTAGGGAGTAAGTATACTTGACATTTGACTTAATGAACTCAACATGTTTGATCTCATCTAACCAAGTATTCCCTCCATCTGCTAGCATTATCTGTCCTTGGATCTCCTTATCTTCAAGGCCCTTTGAAATCCTATTGCTTTTCCATTTACGATCGAATCCTCTTTTCTTGGGCACGGGGATTTTATCTCCTAGCGAGAGATCTCGGGCTTCTAGCTTTTCTATCCCTCCTTGATCCCATTTAACCATGGAATGATCAGGAGTTACTTTTATTATTCGTCCATTTCGGGTTGTTATCTTGAGCATATGAGCTGTAGATCGATGCTTAGAAATGACTTCAACTTTCCTAGAGACTTGTTCGCCTTGTTTGTTTATTGATGGAACATATACATCCTCCTCTACTTTTTGAAAAAGGGTTCCAAAGTCATCTTTTTTCGCCGTCTCTGGATCAAGTTTTCCTTCAACGAACTCCTTTATTTTTACATAGCTCCAGTCCCCACTTTCTTCTTTAATCCATATTTTTGTATCTGGATGGAAGCAGTTTCGTCGCTTGGCTGCATGCCAATAGGGGTGCGCATAAATTCCTTGAACTTTTGTAGTGCCTATAAGTCTCCCAATAATTCCCGAGGAAGTGTGAGGGGCCATACCAATGATCAGTTCACCAAGAAGATCGCTCGGTTCGGATATGTCATAATAAGGATCTAGACCGTACAATTTCGTTAGTAATTCATCAACAAAGACTGCAACGTTAGACAAATACTCGAGACCTGTTTCACTTATGATGATGTCTTGCGGTTTTAACTCCACTAGTTGCTCCCTGTTCTCTAAAGGTTTACCCTCTTCATCTTCTTTGTAGCCTAATTCTCGAAGTTCTTCTACTGAAGTACCGATTTCACTTGGCTTAAAATGTGTCAAAGGCAAGTCCGTTGCATCAAATCTTGCAGTACCGTCTTTGAACACGTACACTCCGTTTTTTCCCCGTAAAATTCCTTTTTCTATAGGTTCAGGGACTTTTTCCTTCGAAGTGAGACCTTTTACTCCTTTGACATCTGGAGGATAGGATAACCCCAGTGTTTCCAAACCAGAATTCAATATCTCTCTGAACTCCATATGATATTTCTTGTACGGTTTCAAGCGAATATTACAGGACGAACAAGAACTTCCTTCTGTGAATTTTCTTCCACATTTACTACAAACTTTCACGGTAACTGTCCTTTTCTCACACTCAGGACAGGAATTCCTATAAGTTACGATATCGCAGCTTGGGCAATATTTGCTCCATGCTTCAACGTCACTGCTTGCTCCTTTTTTAGCGGCATTTGTAATCGAACGATTTTTAGCCCCACTTTTCCCCATTGGGAATAGCACGTGGACTGCTGGATTCAATTTTCTCGGACTTGCTTTCTCTGGTCGTCCCATACGTGCACCTACAAATACAGGATACTTATCCTTCACTTCAAGAGAGGATTGCAAGAGCTCTAGACCATTTCCCTCTTGGTTATTTGAGAAGTCAACAGTAGAGAGCGTCTTTTGCAAGGCGTTCAAATCCTTCTCGTTTAATGAGATTCCAAGACTATTGAGTGTGTGAGGAACTAGCAGCTTTTCAAGGATTAATTTTAATTTTTCAGTATGAGGAAGAGGCAGACTGCTTTTCTCAAGTTTTTCTTTGAGATAGCTCATCTCTTCCCCAGTAATGTTGCTCCAGAAGTAAGTAAACCGAGGATGCAATGGAATCGCAAGTTTCTCTGTAAGTTCGAATGAAAAATCTGGATCTGTTTGGCCTTTCTGTACTAACTCGTCAAAACTTAGATCTGTCTCCTGCCATCCACGTTTTTTAATCGCTTCTCTCAGTTCTTGCTCCCACCATTCCCCCACGATTGGGGAAGGGAGAATTTTGTGATTGTTTTCGAAGAATTCTCCTACAGCACTTAAAATATCCCCTAAGAAAAGAATTTTATCGACTTTGTCCTTTATTTTCAAAGCTTGTTGCTCATCTTGAACCTGGATCACATTACCATCCTTCAATTTTACAATTGGAGGCATAATAGAATCAACAGGAACTGTAACAGCTGCTTTACCAGGTCTTTCTGTTTTTATTTGCGTACCTGTTGCGAGAAAATCGTTTAATAGTCGCATAGTAGCAGGATGTAACCCTAACGCGGCAAGACCTGTGTTTCTCGCTCGACCATACCTTAAGCGGAAACCTCCTGCTTTAGAAGGAAAGGAAAAAACGGGGCGACCCACGACGAGATCCTTCATATATGCTGGGATGTCTTCTGACGTTTCTTTTTCTTCTCCTTTTGCTTTTTGTTCCTTTCTTCCTATGTTTTTTAACGTTTCTAGCCAATCCCAGCCTTCTATTTCCAACTTTGAGATGAGTTTCAATAACTTTTTGGCTTTGCCAATAATCCCATCATTGATTACTAGGGCCACGCCGCTCCTTAATCGTGGCGTAGCCACATTTTTTACCTTTCTGTAGGGACCAGACACCTTTATTTCTGTACTACCTTCTCCATTGATCTCAACAGGGAGGTGGTCTAGAACATATTCTAGCTTTTCTTTGGTCACTGGAAATTGGAGACTCCTGTGTCTCTCATACAAAATCGTCTCCTCAACCATTCGCTTTTTTACTTTATCGGGGATTTGATATTCTTTCAACCCTAAAGTCCTACGTACAACATCCGCAATAAGGACAGAAAGGGCTGTTTCAGTACCACCAGCGGACCTTATGGGGCCTGCATAATAAATAGCTAAGTGTTCATCGTTCCTAATTTTTACCTCTGTTATCCCTTCTAACGGTGCAGCAGTTATTCCTCCAGTAGAGATAGAAAGTGCTGTTTTAACAGCTTGAGTAGCCCTCTTTTCAAGATCTTCTATACCGAATTTCCCCTCTGCTATTTCCCTAGCAATTAGTATGCTAATTTCTTCTGTTTCCTTCCCTATCTGCATTAATTCTCTTATCCTTTCAGCAATCCCCTCGGGACCAATCATTGCTTCGACTACGGAAGGAATATCATTAGCAATTTCCATTTCAACATGATTCACAGGATCAATGATCTTTTTTCTCGCTTTTTGTGCAATATTGTATGCAGAATCTGCTTCAGTAAGGAGCTTCCACAGGTACCATTCCAACTCCTCTGGGTATTCTAGATCTTTTAGGATTTTTTGGATTTTTTCCCGCAAAAGTAGCCCTACAAGATTAGATATAAGTAATAATTAAGCGGAAAAATTATGTAAGTATTACACTAAACAAGATAAAACGCTACTGCCCTCACTGGAGAAGGCAGCCGTTCTACGTTAAGAACTTTACGTTCACACTATTAAAATTTGTATGCTCTTGAGAGGAGATACCCCCCGAGGGATGGAAAGTAAAAATAAACCGTAGTGATCCTAACCAACAATCAAGTCTCTCCCCTTAAAGAGGAAGTTTACCGCTGATAGATTACTCCATCGTGAAGAAGAACTCCTCATTGGCAAAAAGCGAAAAGCTGCAGAGAAATAGGGAATGATCCAGAAAGAAAAGTAAAGTACATCTTTGTATATTTAAAGAATACCACTAGAGGGCGGGTACTAAAGGGGCCCTTATTGTTTCGTAATCTCCTTAATCTTTCGGGAAAGTAGGGGGGCAACTGAGACATCACTGTAAGACGTGTTAACGGTGTCGGTAGTAAGGATCTTGTCCGTACCCGCTCTTAAAAGCTTGGAAATGGATCCAGATTGAAATAGTCCATGGGTAAACGCAGCAATCACGTCTCCCTCAAAGGCCTTGTGTACTTCTTGAATTGCCGTGCTGGCTGTCCCACCTGTGCTTATGATGTCATCAAACAGAATTGCTACTTCGCACTGTTTGCTTAGTTTCTGTAGTTTCTCCTGTTTTACCACAATATCTTCTATCTCGCCCGTCTCTAAATTTCGTTCTTTTGAGAGGGTTATAAAGTCACATGCTGCTTTTTGTGCCAGTCGCCTGACCGTTTTACTTCTTCCCTGATCTGGTGCAATAAGGAAGAAATCACCCTCCAAGTTTTCTGTTAAGTAATCCGCCCACCTCCCGATAGAGGAGAGATTCATGAAGGATCCTCCAAATTCTGCAAACACTCCCTCTGAGTGCACATCAACGGTAAGTATCTTGTTCACTCCACTTTCAAACAAACTTTCTGCCACTGCTTTAGCAGAAATAGGTTCACCAGAACGGAATCGCTTATCTTGCCTAGCATACGGGAAGTAAGGAATGATACCGAGGATTGCGTTTGCACCAAGATCTCGGAGGGTCCTGCTCAAAAGGACCGTCCGTAAGATTGCTCGGTCTTGATGAGGATACCCCGCAACTAAAATACTGACATTTTCGCCCTCGACTGGTTCTTTAAAACGAAAGTAAAGTTCTCCATCTGGAAAGCGTTTAAAATCCGTCCGTAGGACCTCCCATTCTTTAGCTAACTCGAACGCCAATCCCTGATACGCAGGATCGATAATTAGTTTCATGCTACCATCGCCTAGCAGTTAGTTTTTAGAAAAGAGACGGGCCCGACGGGATTTGAACCCGTGACCTACAGGTTAAAAGCCTGGCGCTCTTCCGGACTGAGCTACGGGCCCTTCGAATATTTTGGCAAATCCTCACGTTATTAGCTGTCTTTTTCCCTCTCTCGTCATAATCTATCAGAATAGTTTTTGGTATAAAAACCTACTTTCCTTATTTAAATTTGGTGTTTCTGCTTTTGATGCCGAAAAAACAGAACGTTTGACGTGAACCCCATCAGCTTTCGAAAAACTTCTAAAATACGAAAGGCTGTAACTTAGATCAGTCATTCAAGTTTAACTCTCAAAAAGCACAATGGAAACTGATTTCTTTTTCACATTTGGGAACTCTGAACGTTCTTCTATATTCGTTCTTAGTTCGGGAAGCTACTAACGAGAGCAATTACCATGCCTAAAGCTTTACTCTCCTCTTATATATCCCCATTACTAATATGATAAATTCTACCACGAAGATACATCCGCGAATAAAACGGATAAACCTTATAGAAGAGAAGAATACACGATTGCGCCTAATACTATGAGAAGGGCCCTTTTCACTCCTTAATAGCAGTGTTAACTCTCCTTCTAATGTCTATTTCACCTAATGCAATAGCTATAAGAAGAAGAATGAGTAACAGAGTTATAAGGCTTCCTACCCATAACGGCTCTCTGTATCTTGCTAAGAAAAGAGTGAAACTGTATAGCCAAATTCCAAGGAGAAGGGCATTTCGATTGGTGAGTTTCACAATAGTTTCTGTATCGTAGGGTGGCGCCTCCATTTTCAGATGTTGGTAAAGTTCCTTGTGTAAGAATTCCCCCGGGAACTCCCCTTTCAGGAAGAGGAGGTAAAGGATCCCAATGATAATACCAATTATACCAACAAACAAGAGCAATTTAACCATTAAATTTGGGGGAGGAAGGAGATACACTTCAAAAATTCTCAGTACCACAAAATGTGCTAAATAGCCTATCGTCCCACCGATGAGGTAGGTCCAGCCTTTAATCCGTTCCTCTAACCGTTCAAGCCTATAATCGAGGATAACTGCTCCACGAATATAGGCAATCCAGACAGGTATGACGTATAGGATTGCTATTGGTACAAAATAGAAGAGAAGTAATGTTCCATGAAACGTCGTATTAAGGATTGCATACACAATGCTCAAAAGAGAAATAAGAGACAGTAATAAACTATCTAACCTATTGAGGATGAATTCAAGCCGCATATTCTTTCCTTTTTCCTTTTCCACGAGTAACCCAAGTTAGGGAAATCTATTAACGATGATAGGCACAAGAATAATTGTTAATCTTTTTAAAAAAGAGTTAATCTCCTCTTTTTACGTTTCTCTTTCCTCTCCTGTGGATTCTTCCTTCTCACACCTTTTCTCTGCTAGTAAAATCATCTCATTGATTAGCAAAAAGTCGTGGAACTTGGGGAAGATTTTCTCCAAACTCTCTTCATCTTCTAAAGGATGTAAACGAGGGTAGTTCTCTACCTTCCTTTTTAGCATTCATAACGGAAGAGCTTTTTTATCCTATAGAAAGACCCATGAGATCTTTAAGTTCTTCATCTATTTTTCGTTTCTGGTAGTATAGTTACTTGCTTGGTCTGCTTGCTAGCGTATGCAGTGGAATATCCGCCTCTACTATCTTTTGCGTCACCTTTTGTTGGACGTTTGATCTTATCCAGGGTTCACGATGGGCCTTCAGATAGAAAAGCATTTGCACTCGTAATCCCCATTGATTGTTTACTCCCTTGATTTCAAACTTAACCTCATGTTTCTTGTCTACGCGAGCGCCTTCTACTTCTTTTGCTGCTTCTTTCATTAATTGCTTAACTTTTTCGATGTCTGCTTCGTAGGCTACTTTTGCCCAGACTGTAGACTGGATGAGATCTGACCCTCCTGTCATGTTGATGATCTCGCTAGAGAAGATAGTAGCATTCGGTACGCTTACCAAGTTACCATCAAAGGTCTCGATTTCGGTCGTTCTAATTTTAGTCATTCTCACTATTCCTACCGTCTCCCCCACCTTGATGACATCTCCGATGGTATACTGCCGCTCTACAAGCAAGATGATGCCTGCCAAAAAGTTGGAAATGACATCTCTGGCAGCGAAACCGATAGCTAAACCAAGAAAACCAAAAGTAGTGGCCAAAGCCGTACCACTTATACCAAAAACACCGAGAATGAGGAGGAGTACGACCCCATAGACTAAATACTTTTTAAATCGCAAAAGCTGCCTCAATGTACCTTTCTCTACTCTCTCTCCCAACGCCTTGTTGATAGTATCGGTCGTAATTCTGTTAATGATAATACCAATAAGGAGGATTATTATGATATAAACGAAGATAACAACGACGTTAAGAATATTTTCAACAGTAAGCCATTGCATGATCCGATTAATTCCGTCCCATATCAAGTCCGATAGGGTCTCCCAAGCCATTTTCCTCGCCTTTCTAGTGAGGTAAGTAACATTTTTAAAAATGATGGTTAACCTAAGGATGGTTTGACATTGAGAGCTCTCCAAAGAGTTCTTACTAGTACCGTTGCTATGCTAGCATCCCCTAGAGCCGATGACAAATAAACTAGAGAAAAGGCATGGCTTACCAACCAGCGATCCGATAGACACCAGCGTTTTCCTGGACTACATTAGGGGAGGGAGATCCCCATACACGAAAAATCAACATGTTATTTCGAGAGAGGTTGAAGAAGGAGCAGTGTGAAAGAAACAACATCAAAAAGTTTGGCAAGAATATTTTTATGGTAAAAGAATTCAAGTTACTATAGTGATTTGTGTGAAATTTGACGCCACCAAAACAGCGTTAATCGTTGTTGATATGCAAAGATGCTTCTGTAAGCCATCAGGTTCACTCTTTTCCAAAAGATCTCAGGAAGTAATTCCCAATATACAATCTTTTCTGGAACGTGCACGGAAAAAGGATCTCCTTATCGTGTATACAAAAGACGCGCACCAAAAAGTGCCTTCAACCACCCATTATAATGAATTTGAACGATGGGGCGCCCACTGTGTGAAAGGTACGGAAGAGGCGAAAATTGTTTCGGAATTGGAACCACGGGAGAAGGACGTAATTATAGAGAAGGACACCTACGATGCATTTCATAACACCTCACTCAATGAGATTCTTAATAGGAAGGAGATTGAAAGCGTTCTCGTTACTGGAGTTCTAACAAATGTTTGTGTGCTTCACACCGCCTCTTCAGCAGCTTTAAACGATTACCAAACGACCGTGATCTCCGACTGTACAGCGGCGTTAAACGACTACCACAAAGAATACGCCCTGAAGCATGTAGACTTTTTATTTGGGCAAGTAGTAGAAAGTAGTGACATCGAATTCGACGCTTAAACCTGTAAACAGAACGTGTGGTTACGTTGGTCTCTTTCCATGTAGAGAACACACAGTTCCCACGCTTTCTGAAAGATATTGGTCAATTTTTTAAATCATCCTTTCCTTCCCTCTATGTAAGTAACTATGCACTTTGCCCTGATTGTTACCTCGAGCAATTTCACGTGACGGTCAGAGTGGTGGCGTAGCCTCTCCTTGCACATGAACACAAATCGAATGTTTTTGGAGGAGAAAGCCGTAAGTGACTGTACAATTTTTGGAGTAGCTTAGAAAAGGAAGGGTTTAGAACTAGAAAAGGAGGTCTTTTTGGTGTTGTACGCGCATCAAAGCCCCGATTACGATTATGATTGGGCGCTGCACACGAAAAGAGACGAGGAACTCTATACGAAATGGATGAAATAAAAAGAGGAAAGATTTCGTACTCAAATGTCTTCGCAAAAACGCCCAACAAAGCCAAGATAAGATTCAAAATCTCTTGCTTCCTCATCCCTCCCTTCCCCTACAATTTACTTTAGATTTTCAATCTCAATGTTCCACTTTTCTCGTGGTCATTTCTTCTTTTTCTATATGTTTCTTTTTTGCCACCCTATAAATGATAAAGAATAACTAAATATCGATATGTAGAAAATAGTAGAGAATCAATATCATTCGAGGAAGTAACTTCGAGAGGAGGACTGATTTCAACTTCGTATCCTTATGCCTCCTCCCGCTGGAAGCGGTAAGCCTTTGGAGATCACATTTTGCTAACAGAGATCACATTTTCCCATTAGTTTTTTATCCGCCAGCCTAATCGCGTCTACTATCTTTTCTTCTATCATCTGTTTCATTCTCTCACGTCGACTCTCAAGACATTCCTCCTTCTCACGAAGCTCTTTGATCTCCTCTCTGATTTACAGTTCATCAAGAATAAGAATCGCACGTTCAAGTTACGGTAGAGTTAAACGTAACCGATGAAGTGAACGTCGGCTTTTTCAGGAACGACACCGAAGTTGCCAACCTTTCAGGGGCGAGAGAGGGATGCTTTAACCTCTCGGCAAACATCTCACTTCCTAAGGCTGGTACGTATAACATCACGGTGAACACGACTTCTGGTATCTTCTTGGAGATCTACTTCCTGGACAATGCCGTTGATGAGCGCAACCCCCTCCCAGTTATTGAATTCCCCACGAACAACTCATTCTGGAAGAATGCAAGCCTCACGGTTCATTGGAGCGCAACGGATGATTACAGCGTGGACAACTGCACGGTAAAGCTTTTTTACGTTGAGAATGGTAGCCTCCGCGAGGAAGTAACGTACGATTATCCAGATACAACTAACCATACTTTCGATGTGGCTGAATCTTCCCAAAAATACAGGTTCCAGCTTGAGACTGTGGACGTGAATGGAAGAGAGAACTCAACTGGAATTTACCTGTACAACGACTGGACGCCACCATCCATAAGCATCACCACGACGAACGAGAAAAACGTTAGCGTTAAGTGGTTAAATCTTACATGGAATACAGATGAAAACTTTGAAATCAATAGAACGGAGATTTTCGTCAACGGGAGTTTTGAAAAAGAAGTGAGCGGACAAAGCTGGGCAAACATCAGCGTAGAGACGAATGGAACGGCGAACATCACGGTCGTCACGTACGACATGGTGAACTTACGCGATGCAGATGCAGTCAACATCACGTTTGATCGTAGCCTTCCTTACGTGGATGTGACTCCAGACACGTACTTCAACAACGCCTACTTCAATACCTCTGACGTTACGTTTACGTGGGTAGGCACGGACACGTTTTCAGGCATTGCACACTACGAAGTTCGCATGGAAGGGTCTACGTGGACGAACGTGGGCGATGACACCAGGTACACCGTGCATAACTTAGATGAAGGGAGTTATGGCTTTGACGTCAAGGCTGTCGATTGGGCAAAAAACGAAAACATCACCCATGTGGACTTTACTGTCGATTTAACCGACCCTTTTGTTTCAATCTCATCGCCTTCGCAGGGGGAAAAGATCAATAGCTCAGACGTCGAAGTTTCATGGGACGCACGCGATAACACAGTTATAGAGCAATACGCTTACAAAAACGATACTAGTTCGTGGTCGACCCCTATCACGGCGACATCTCACTTATTCACTGGCTTCTCAGATGAACCCCACACGGTTTACATCAAGGTTTGGGACGTCGCAGGGAACGTGAACCTGACGCATGTTACATTTACCGTTGACACGATAAACCCGAATGTCTGGATTATCAACCCTACGGAGGGGAAGACGGTAAACAGTGCCTCAGTGAAAGTCACGTGGGATGCTTCGGATAGCATCACGGCAGTTGACTACTACCGCTACCGACTTGACTACGGGAGCTGGAGCGGCATATACTACCTAAAACATAAAACTTTCACGGTTTCTGGAAATGGAACGCACACGGTTGAAATAAAGGCGTGGGACGAAGCTGGAAACACGGGGAACACCTCCGTAACGTTTATCGTTGACACGGAGATTCCATCAGCCGCTATCACAAGTCCAGGTGAAGGCTCTCTAACGGGAAACTCATACATGACCGTCGAGTGGACGGGGAGTGATAGCGTCACGGAAGTGGATACATACGCATATAAACTGGACGACATAGACTGGGTGAACACGAGCGACACGAAGCACAAGTTCACGGGATTATCAGACGGAGAACACATCGTTCGCATACGAGTGTACGATACAGCTGGAAACTACGGCACGGATGCCGTCGCTTTCACGGTTGATACAACGAACCCAATCGTGGAGATGGTGTACCCTCAACCGAATGGGAACAGCAGTACTGGGGACATTCTCATAGAGTGGAACGNNACCACATCAGAGAGAAGGGTTCAGGTGACCGACCTCTTAGAGGGACCTCACACCTTTGAGGTACGGGCGTACGATGAGGTAGACAACGTTGCGGAACTTTCCATATTCTTCCACGTAGACCTCCACGACCCAACGATCTCAATAGCCAATCCTGAAGAAGGAACAAACTTTA
>JABAHQ010000226.1_pt1 | contig 67722 bp, 65 predicted proteins | sample 7062091 | NCBI WGS metagenome assembly JABAHQ01 (sample SAMN14534359, study PRJNA622989) | marine sediment metagenome | biome: marine biome [ENVO:00000428]; feature: marine pelagic biome [ENVO:01000023]; material: deep marine sediment [ENVO:00002113] | place: India: Gulf of Kutch | collected...
CAGGTCGCCACCGGGATTCTGCTTCTTTTCTACTACCGTCCCAGCGCCGAGGACGCCTACGAGTCGATTCAGTTCCTGATGGCGGAGGTGGAGTTCGGCTGGTTGATCCGCTCGATCCACGCCTGGGCGGCCAACCTGATGATCTTCACGGCGTTCATCCACCTGTTCAGCGTCCTGTTGATGAAGGCGTATCGGGCGCCGCGGGAGATCACCTGGATCTCGGGCTTCATGCTCCTCGCGCTCGCCATGGGGTTCGGGTTCACCGGCTACCTGCTCCCCTGGAATGAGCTGGCGTACTTCGCCACCCGGGTCGGCACCGAGATCATGGGGGCGGTGCCTCTCGTGGGCAGCTTTTTGGGCCGGGTGCTCAAGGGCGGCGAGGACGTGTCGGGTGCGACCTTGACGCGCTTCTACGCGATCCACGTCGCGGTGTTGCCGATGATCACCGCGGCTCTGCTGGGCCTCCATCTCTATCTGGTTCAGAAGCACGGGATGAGTATTCCGCCCGAGGTGGAGCGCCGAGGCGGCGGCCGTCGCTCGATGAGCTTCGCCCCGAATTTCCTGCTCCGCGATCTGGTCGGCTGGCTCTCGGCGCTGGCGATCATCGCGGTCCTGGCGGCGTATTTCCCCGCCGAGCTGGGGGAGAAGGCGGATCCGTTCGCATCAGCGCCGGCTGGAATCAAGCCGGAGTGGTACTTCATGTTCATGTTCCAGACGCTGAAGTACCTGCCGGCTCACATCCTGGGGATCGAAGGGGAGGCGCTGGGGATCATGGCGTTCATGGTCGGCGGCGCTTTGCTGATGATCGTCCCGTTCCTGGATCGACGTTCGGGCCGGAACCAGCCGAGCCCGTTGTTCACCTGGATCGGAGTGGCGATCATCGTCTACATCATAGTGCTCACGATCCTGGGCTACGCGGCGAACCCCACGCAATAGAGCTCGCGACGATAGACCCGGATGCGAAACGCCGCCGCGTGGCGCCTGGCCCGCGGCGGCGTTGGCGTGCTGCGCCGTTCCTGTCCTCTACCGCAGCGGCACCGCCCCGGTCACCGCACCGCTGTCGTCTTCCGCCCGTGGCAGCTTCGCTTCTGCCTCCGGCCACGGGGGCAGGATCTTCACCAGCACCCAGAGGATCACGAACGGCAAAATCAGGAGCGCAGCCGCCGCCAGCAGCCCCTCGACCCCAAAGAGCTCCAGCTTGTACACCGTCAGGCCGCGCAGGCTCTTCGAGAACAGCTGGCCGCCGATCACCACGTTCCAGCGGATGCTGAAGATCCCGATCTGCACGAGTATGGCGGAGCCCAGGTAGATCAGCCGCTTCAGCTCGTCCGGTAGCTTCACGGCGCTTCGTTTGCTCAGCGCCGGTGCGGTGAGCCCCAGGGTGATCATCGGCAACAGCGTGCCGAGCGCGACCTGCAGTACGATCAGGCTGATGAACAGCCGGCTCTCGATCATCTGCGAAAGGATCTGGATCGACTCCTCGGACTCGTAGAGCCGATGGATGAAGTCGAGCATCTCGAGGGAGAAGTCCACCACCATCGCGTAGAACAGAAAGGCGGCCAGCTTGTCGACGCATTTCATGTCGACCGGCTTCCAGCGCAGCATGGCGGAGACCATGTAGATGATCAGAACCAGTGCGATCCCCGAGACGATGGCCGAGAACAGGAATACCACCGGCATCAGGACGCTACTCCACCACGGGTTCGCCTTGACCGAGCCGAAGATGAAGCCGACGTAACCGTGGAGCAGGAAGGCGGAAGGGATGCCGATGATCGTGATCCAGCGGCCCATGCGCTCGTCGAAGCTCAGCGCCCGCGGCGAGAGGTCCGTGGCTCCCAGGGTGAGTGCATAATGGATCCACCGTGTCAGGCCTTTCTCCTGACGAGCCCACAGCACGAGGTCCTTGCGGTAGTCGAACCAGATCTCCAGCAGCAGGACCACCATCAGGTACCAGGCGTAGACGAACCCGAACATCGCCATCGCCGACTGCCGGTTCGGCGTCAGGAAGATCTCGTAAGAGCGGAGCGGGTGGCCGAGGTGAGCCAGGAGCGGCAGGGGCGCCACGAGCAGGAACGCGAGCGCCGTGAGCAGGGCCAGCCGGTAAGTGGGCTGGACCTCCTTGACGTTGAACACGCGCTCGAGCGATGCGAGGATGAAGGCGCCCGCCACGAGACCGGTGACGTACGGATAAACGACGACCAGGATGCTCCAGTGGAGCTCGAACTCGTTGGGGTAGATGTACCCTTGCATCGGCTACCTCACCTCGCCGTCGAGATTGGCGTAGTAGGCCTTGGGCTCCGTGTTCAGGTGCGGCTTGAGCACCTGGACTTCGTTGAATCGCATGAAGCGGGCTAGCGGCGTGGCCCGGCGCTCGACTTCGCCGAAGATGCGGGCGCCGGTCGGACAGACCTCGACGCAGGCCGGTACCAATCCCTCGACGATGCGGTGGTAGCAGAACGTGCACTTCGCCGCGACGTGCTTTTCCGGGTCCAGCCAGCGGGCGCCGTACGGACAGGCCTGGATGCAGTAGCGGCAGCCGATGCAGTACGAGTCGTCGACCAGCACCACGCCATCCTCGGTGATGAAGGTGGCGCCGACCGGGCAGACCTGAACGCAGGGCGGGTTGGCGCAGTGGTTGCACAACTTCGGCACGAAGAAGCTTCTGCGTATGTCGCCCTCGGCCGTAGTCGGAGGAAATCCCTCCATGCCGCCGTTGGGACTGTCGACCTCGACCTCGCCGTCGGTTCGAATCAGGTAACGCTCGACCCAGGTGTTGAAGAAGTAGGGCTCGTCGGGTACGTCGTTCTCGGTCCCGCAGGCGACCACGCACTGACCGCAGCCGATGCACTTGTCGACGTCGATGCCCATGGCGTAGAAGTGCTCGCTGGGGTCGTAGTCGTCGCCCTCGGACTCCTGCGCATTCAGCAGCGGCACGCGGACGACACCCAGGATGATCGGCGCCAGAAGGCTGCAAGCCTTGAGAAACTCGCGGCGGTCGACCTCTTGCGTCGGTCGGGTCGATTCTTCTCGCGCCGGGTCGCGCTCGCTCGGGTTCATGGGGTCTCCGGGTAGTGTGGGTAGTGACACTGCCAGCACACGTAGCGCGGGTTGTGCAGGCGCAGGTTTATCCTCGGAATGTGCGGCGGGCTGTCGGCATCCCGGGCATGACATCCGCCGCAGAAGCTTCGCTCGGTCGGCTTCGTCGGACGGACCAGACGCGGCGTGACCTTGTGCTCCTCGGGCGCCTCGTGACACGTCGTGCACTCCAGCCCCGCGTGATGCGAAACCGCCTTCTGGCGAGCGATCTGACCGTGGCAGGCGCTGCACTGGCCGGGGATGACCGGCGGCTCGGGCGCGTGCGGGTCGTGACAGTTCGAGCAGAAGGACATGGGATTGTGCCGCACCGGATCGATCTGCGGGAAGCCGGTGGGTCGCGAGGGCGAGTACTCATGACACCGCAGGCAGAACTCTCGCTCGCTGGGAATCGATGGCTTTATCTGAGCCGGATCGGATACGTGCGTCGCCGCCGGGCCGTGACAGGATTCGCAGCCAACCCCCTTATGGTTGCCCGCCAGCCGTTTCTGCATGATCTGGAAGTGGCAGAGCTGGCATGCCTGCTGACCGGCGTACTTCTTCTCGTGGGCGACGATCGTGTCGAGCGCCGCGGCCCGATAATGTCCGAGTTGCCCGAACGTGTCCGGAACCAGAAAGTACCGCGCCACGAGAAGTCCGATGATGGCGACGGCGAAGACAGCCACCAGTCGGGGGACTTGCTGGGGCACGCGGGTGCCCCGGAACGGATCGAATTTCGCCATCGGCGTGACCGGTCTGTGGTGGAACGGCGTCCGCCGGAGGCGGACGCTTCGACCAGGGTCAGCGGGGCAAGAAGGATGCCATGCGACTCAATCGTATCGCCTTGCTGGGCTTCGAGTTACAGCGTCGGCAGCGTTCGATCGATCGCGCAGCGATACTCGGCTCGGCGAGTTTCCCCGTTTTGTAGCGAAATGTCCCCGGCATCAGGTCGAGCCCGGGTCCCTGGTCGGAACGATTCTCAGAACTCCCAAAAAGAGCGAGGGATGGCGGACCGGACTACTCGCCCAGCGCGGGGATGTCCCGATGGCAGAGAACGCAGTTCGCCGGTGCGTTGTGCTCCACCATGTCGGCGTGGCAAACCAGACAAACCTCCCGGGTCCAGTTCTCGATCCAGGCCGCCCGATCCTGGTGGCAGATGGTGCACCCGTTGTGAGCCATCGGCGGGTGTTTGTCTCTCACGCCGCCGCGATGGCACGAGAGGCAGGAGTTGTCGGGCTGGTGGTGCAGCGTGTGACACATCTGGCAGCGGTCGGCGCTGACGCTCATGTCGGGCGACGAGTGGCAGAGTGAACAGTCGAGGCCCGCCTCGCGATGCGGGGTGTGGGGGAAGTCGGCCATGGCGGTGGCCACCGGCCGTGCCGGCGCGCCGGCGGGTCCCTCGTGACAGGCCGAGCAGTCGGCCTCCGCCGAGCGGTGGTGGCACGCGGTGCAGCTTGCGGTGCCGGTCAGAGTGGTTTCGCCGTGCTGGTCGAGCGGCGTGTGGCACGCGGTGCACTCGAGCCCGGCGCCCTGGACGTGGGGTGCGTGGTCGAACGAGACGCCGGCGAAGCGTCCCGCCTGGTCGCTGATCCCCACATGGCACTGCAGACAGACGTTGCGACCCACCGGCGGCCCCAGCGCCACCGCGGGGATGTCGTACGGGAGCTGTCCGGTCTGGACCGCGTCGCGGACCAGCTCGAGCGAGGTGCGCAGCAGCTGGTCGGCGTAGGCGATGTTATGAGCACCCTTCCCGCGCTGAACGAAGTCGACGTTCTCGGCGGCGAGCCGGAGGAGACTGTCGGCGGTGGCGCGACCCGCGACCGGGGCGGAGCCGAGGGTGGCACGGGCCGAGCTGACAACCTGGTCCACCTGCTCTACCTTGCGCTCGATCTCTCGCTGCCAGGCTGGGAGGATGTTGGCGTAGCGAATTCCGTGACACGACATGCAGGTCGCCTCGCCCGCCTTCATGACCTCCTCGTGTCCGGGGATCTGTGTCGGGATGGCGTGACAACTCTGGCAGGAGACTCGAGCGAGGAACATGGAGCTCGGCATGTTCTCGGTGCCGTGGCCGCCCATCCCCGAGTACATCTGCCGCTGCTCATCGTGGACGCGCTGGTGACAGGCGGCGCAGTCCAGCTCGAACGTCTCGGCCAGTGAAACGACGCGATGCAGGATCGGAGTATGGCACTGGGTGCATTCGACGTTGTGCTCGGCGATGTGCACCCGGTGCACGAAGGTGGTGTTCTCGAATTGGTCGATCCGCTCCGGCTCGTTGTGGCAATTGAAACAACGTCGCTGTCCCGCCTCGCCCGTACCGCTGGTGACCGATTCGTGGCATCCCACGCACGATACCAGGTTCTCCACGTATTGCGGATGATCGACCACGAAGCCGGCCGGCGAGCGGAAGCGCGGCGGCGACTTGTGGCAGCCGACGCAGCCGGCGAGCGGCTGGCCGGGGGGCCGGTCCTTGAAGTGGCACAGGTAGCAGGTGACCGCGGTGACACGCAGGTGCGCAGCACCGATTGACACCCCTTGGAAGACAAGGGACTCGCTTCCCTGTACGATCTGGGAGTGACAGCTGGTGCAGCGGAGCCGCTTTCCGCGCCGCAGCTCTCCCAGATGCTGAGAGTGGTCGAAGCGAATGCCCTCGTAGTTGACCTGGCCTTCCAGCTCGCGTTCGGTGTGGCATCCGGAGCGCAGGCAGGCGGCGTCCTCGATCTCGGCCCACGGCTTCGTCCCGTAGGCGCCGGTGATGTATTTGACGACCTGGTTGGCGGCCTGGAGCTTGCCCATCGCTTCGGCCTTGATCCCCGGCGCGTAGTGACAGCTGATGCACTTCACGTCGTTGTGGGACGACGTTTTCCAGGAATCGTAGTAGGGCTGCATGATATGACAGTTAGTACAGAAGCCTGGTTGAGCGCTGTACTCGATGAACCCTACCGTGGTGACGGCGAGCAGGATCACCGCCAGGATAGCGACCTGGATCGTGATCTTGATCGGGCGCGAGAAACGATCGAGGAAACCGGTCAGGCGCTGCATGCCGCTACTGCCCCTCTGCCGTGGCGGACCTCTCGGACCCGCGCAGCTTGAACCAGGCGAGCACGCCGGCGGAGAGAGCCAGGAACCAGACGGGCACGAGGATCAGCCTGTGCTCCCAGCGGTGCTCGGCCGCGACCTCGGCGGAGGAGCGAATGTCGAGCGAGATCGAGGCGACCTCGCGCCGCAGGTCGTCGAGCGCGGTCAGGTCCAGGCTGTGCTGGGTCTGCGAGACCTGCATGAAGGCGGTCAGGGCGCTCTGGTATCGGAGACGCGCGTCGGACACGTCACGGCCGGCGCTTACGAGCTCGTCGATCGCTTCGGCGGCGCTGCGCAGTTCCTCGGCGGCGCGGGTGGCCTTCTCCTCGATCTCGATTCCGATGCCAGCGGCCTCGCTGCCCGCCTCGTGGCACTCGGTGCAGGTCTCGGCGATGCGGTCCGGGGGGATGACCTCGGTTCCATGGTTCGAGTGACAGGCCGTGCAGCCGGACAGCTTGGCGGCGCGGGCAGCGGTGCCGTGGGGGCCGACGTCGAACGCTTCGCGCACCCGCACGTGGCACTGGCCGCAGACGTTGGCGATCTGGGCGACCGCGGGCGGCAACGCGGAATGTGATCCGTGACAGCCGACGCAGGTCGGTGCGGCGAAGTTGTGCTTTTCGTAAAGGGCCACGCCGTGCGCGCTCGATCGGTAGGTGTCGAACTGGTCGGTGGGCAGACCATAACCCGCCATGAGCGACTCGTCCTCGTGACAGGTGGCGCAGGTGCCCGCGATGTTGGTCGGGTAGACGTTGCTGCGAGCGTCGGTCGGCCGCAGGATCGTATGCGCGTCGTGGCAGTCGGTGCAGGTGGGCGCGTTCAGGTCGCCGCGATCGAGGAGCAGCATGCCATGCCGGCTCGTCCGATATTCGGCCAGCTCGCCGGCCGGCAGCCCGTACTGGCGCATCTGGTCGGGATCGGCATGGCAGTCGGTGCAAAGCTCGACCGTCTGCAGCTTGTCGGGCGAGCCGATGTAGTCGACTGCCCTGTGGGCGCTCTCCACCTCGAAGCCCCGCGGGTCACCGCCGTGGCAATCCTCGCAATGGATGCCGCGATCGGAATGGACACCGAGCCGGAAGGCGCGGCGCTTGTCGATGTGGCAGACGACGCAGCTGTAGTCCCGCTCGATCTCTAACTCACGCTGCTGCGCGTCGGTGGTCTGCGCCGTTACCCACCGGGGGTTGGCGCCGGCCATCAGCAGCAGGCCGGGGATCAGGGTCAACTTGAAGTTCAAGGCCCGCCCTCTCCTTCGTCGCCTTGCGGCGCGTCCTCGGTTTCCGGTGGGGCGGCCGGTCCCGGCTCCTCTGTGACCGACTCGATCCCGCTCCCGGGGCGCAGCTGAGTGCCGGGTGGAAGCGACCGCAGTTGTCTCCCCGCCAGCCAGGCGATCAGGAATCCGCCGAAGAAGACGACGCCGAGGATCAGGATCACCGGCCGGCGTTTTAGGCGCCGCTCCGGCCGTCGATCGAAGAGCGGCAGCAGCGCCATGCTGAGTCCCAACACTGTGAAGATCGTGAATCCCCATACCCCCAGATATCGGATTAGTGCCAGGGATACGTCGACCACGATCCAGGTCGAGACCAGCTCCTCGGGCAGCATGAACGGGTCGGCCCGGTCGCCGGTGGGGCGCGGGAAGAGCGCCGCCAGGCTGATCGCCACGGCGAGCACGAGCACGCCGACGATGAACGATCGCAGCAGGTGGGTGGGGTAGAACCGGACCCCGTCACCGGCCGTGGGAGGGCCGTCGGTGGGCGGTGCGATCCCGTGCCGGCGCACCAGGGAGAAGTGGAACAGCAGCAGGGCCAGCGCCATCCACGGAAGTATGATCACGTGCACCGCGAAAAACCGGCTCAAGGTGGCGCCGGAGACGTTGACGTCGCCGCGCAGCACGTCGGCAACGATGGCGAGAATCGGGATCCGCGACACCACGTCGAGCACTTCGGTCACGGTCCAGTAAGCCCACTGGTCCCAGGGGAGCAGGTAACCCGTTGCGCCGAAAGCGAGTACGACCAGGAGCAGCAGCAAACCGACAAGCCAGTTGGTCTCGCGGGGGGGCTTGTAAGTACCGGTGAAGAAGACCCGGGCCATGTGCGCGAGGAGCGCCACGACGATCAGGTTCGCCGACCAGACGTGGAGGTCACGAACCAGCCAGCCCATCGGCACGTCGGTAACGATGTACTGGATGCTCGGGTAGGCCTCCTGGACCGAAGGCCGGTAATAGAAGGACAGCAGGACCCCGGTGACGATCAGGACGATGAAGAGCAGGTAGGTGATGCCCCCCAGCGCGTGGCGCCAGCCCACGTACGACGGCAACCGCCGGGCCAGAGACTTCCGCAGCGACTGGTCGATCGGCAGGCGGCGATCGATCGGTCCGTAGATGAGTCCGAGGAACCGGGCGATGCCCAGCAGCCCGGGGTCGGTGCTGGCTTTGATGTCTTCCCAGAGCTGGGTCAACCAGCTGAATCGCGGCTTCTTCCTGGAGTCTCTCACCTTACCTCATCCGATACGTAGACGACCCCATTGCGCACCGAGACCGCGTAGCGGGTGAGTGATTGGGTCGACAGGCCGGCCACGACATCGCCGCGCAAATCGTACTCCGCGTAGCCGCAGGGCGAAAAGACCCGCAGGCTCTCCTGGTCCCACTGCAGCAGGCAGCCGTCGACGGGCGACACACCTTCCAAGGCGAAGTAGCGCGTCGAGTCCGGCCGGATCACCAGAATGATCCGTTCGCCCCAGGAGCGGTTGCGGGTCGCACCCACCGGAAAATTGGACTCGCGCTCTACCCGGATCACCGGCTGCAACTCCGGGATGGCGAGGCGCTCGGAAGGGGCGACATACAGCGCGGCCGCCAGCGCCGTCAGGGTGATGATCAGAAGAAGCACGCCGCCGAGCAGAAGCTCGGTGAACCCCGGCCGCCTGGTCGTTCGCTCTCTCACCATCGGGCTGACGCGCCTGCCGCTGTCCGTGACGATACCCCGGATTCGTTCGCGCGAGTCGGGTTTGGGCTATGGGCACGAACCGACGTGTGGGCTCGTCGCCCCACGGTCGGGTTGGGGATGTTGGTCGCTACATAAGTAGCGTGGGGGCGGTCCGGCGCAACCCCTCGCGACGCCGCCCTCCCTGGCCCCCGGGCCCCCGTCCCCCGGCCCTGCAGCTCGCCGGCGCCGTGCGGACCGGTACGCTCCGCGTTGTTGTCACCCCTCCCCGACATTTCGTATCTTGTCGTTGGTCATGAGACTCCGATATCTGGTCCTCGCCTCCGCGCTGGTCCTCGGCTCGAGCGCCTGCGACGACACCAGCTCTTCCGGCGTGGTGGTCGGCCCTCTGGTCGGTCCCCGGGTCGTCGAGTCGCAGCTGGCGATGGATGTCATCGACGGCGCCCCCGCCGGGATCACGGACATCTTCGCGCCGGGTGATTTCGTCAACCTCTGGATACACTGGGCGGAGCTCGATCCTCCGCACGTGGTCGATGTGATCTGGTTCGACCCGTCCGATCAGAGCTTCGAGACAACGCTCGACCTGACGGAGGACGTTTCGGAGCAGGTGACCGTATTCACCCTGGAGCTGGGCGATTTCGCGCCGACCGGCCGCTGGGAGGTGGAGATCTTCATCGACGGCGAGTTCATGCGCAGTCACCTCTTCCTGGTTCTCAGTCCGTAGACGCCGCCGCGTTCTGCCGGCTGGAGCGCAGTGATTGACAGGAAGCGCGCTCCGCCGAAATAATACGAATGAGGCACGCTGGCGCCGCCTGCCGCTAACTCACTCGGTATCGTATGACGGTCACTCACTGGCTCGGCGTATCGACTTTCATCCTGCTGGCCCTGCTCATCGCGGCGGGCATGGTGCAGGTGGCACGCCGTCGCCGGCGGAAAGTTCCGCCTGAGACCGGTTGGCTCACCGATGACATGGTGCGCGAGATCATCGAGGAGGGCGAGCTGAGCGGCCGCTACGTGCCCGAGGAAGCACTCGACCTGGAGGAGATCGCCCGAGAAGAGGAGCGGTTCTGGTCCGAGACCTGGGACGAGACCGAGCCCTACTGGGAGTAGGGCGCCGGTCTCACTCGGCCAGCAACTCGAACAGTTCGTCCTCCTCGGGGAAACGGCCTCTCTTCAGCTTGGAGAAAACCAGGTCCCCTTCGCGGCGAACTTCGAAGGCGCCGCCGCTGCTCTCGACCAGTTCGACATCGATGGGGTCGAATCGCGTTCGCAAGGCGTCCGCCAACCTGGCGGCGTGTGGCTCGTAGTTTCAAACGACGCAGTACTCGATACTTACGTGCATCGGCTTTCCCCTTCCATCTGTGCGAGCCTCAGCCCGGTATGTTGACCGTCCGCGTGGGCGCCTCTAATTTGTGCCGCGCTTCTCCTATGTCGCAAGCCGGGTCAGCCCATCGCACCGATCGGGGAGCGGCCCGGGCCGAACCGGGAGCACGGTAGCCCAACATGGGTTTTCTGGAAAAGATCTTTGGCCCTTCACGGCCCGATAGCGTACAGGATTCCTCTGCTGTAATGGCGAGCGAGGATCTGGAGCGCATCGAGCGTGAACTAAAGAAGATCGGCCACGGCTACGAGGCTGCCCGTCTGCTGAACCGGGCCGGGGACCTTTACCTGGTGAAGGGCGACCGCCAGAAAGCATTGCAGCGGTACGGCGACGCCATCGACGCCTACCTGAAGTCGAGCGAGTACGACAACGCCATGGCGGTTTGCCGTAAGATCATCCGGGTCGTGCCGGAGGTGATCCGCACGCGCCGGACCCTGGCGTGGCTGTGCCTGGGGAAGGGCTTCCTCGAGATCGCGCGGGAACACATCGACGCGTATGTGAAGGCGTCGATCGAGGCGGAGTTGGAGGAGCTCGCCGTTCAGCACCTACTCCTCATGTCGCAGTACGTCGATCGCTCCGATTTCCGCCGTTTCCTAGGTGACAAGCTCGCCGAGCTCGGCGACGAGGAAAGCGCCGAGCGCGTGCGCAAAGGCGGAGCCCGCGAGAATGTCCGGGCCGCCGGCTGGACACCCGTCGTCTTCGCCGCAATGCTGACTCCGGAGGATCTCCGCCGGGCGGCGGACAAAGGGGTCGAGATCAAGGCGCCGACCGATGATCTGGCCGGCGACGAGCTGGACGTGGAGGGGTTCGATTCCCTCCTGTTCGACCCCGAGATCGCCGGGCCCGCCAAGGGGCGAGAGAGCGCCCCTGAGGAGTCGGAGGATGCGGACGAAGGGGAAGAGGCGGAGCAGGAGCGCGAAAAGGAAACCATGAAGGCGCAGGGGAAGGAGAAAGAGGAGGAAGAAGAAGAGGAGGAGGAAGAAGAAGAGGAGGAGACAGACGACGACGAGGACGAGAGCGAGGAGGAAGAGGAAGAGAAGAAAGAAGAAGACGAGGGTGACGTAGACGACGAGGACGAAGAAGGCGAGAACGACGAAGAAGACGAGAAGGAGAAATAACTCGAACCGGCGGCGCTCCGGTGACGCCGGGCCCCGACAGTTCGCGCTCCCCCGAACCAGCGAAAGCCGGAATCCCCTAATCCGTCTCGGCGATCCGAGCCAATTCGACCTTCCACCAATCAGAGTCCCGATTCAAGACTTTTCGAATTCCCCAGGATCCCTCAGGAGCCGGATCCCGTTCGACGGTGCCGTGCACGCAGCGGCGCGTTATGATGGTTGCATGAGAGAGGGCGAGGAGCCACGCGCCGAAATACTCCGATTCATCCGGCGTGGCGCAGCGGATGACGAGATCGCGTTCAGGCATTTGGCGCTGAGCGTTTTCGAGTTCCAGTTCGCCGAGAACGAGCCGTACCGACGATTCTGCGAGCGGCGCGGGGTGAGTGCGGGCTCGTTGTCCGACCCGTTCGAGATCCCGGCGGTTCCGACGGCGGCGTTCAAGGAGGCGGCGCTGATCTGCGGGGGGCCGGAAAACGCGGAGATCGCCTTCCGGACCAGCGGGACTACGCAGGGACCCGAACGGCGGGGCACGCACTACGTTCGGGACCCGAAGCTCTACGAGGCGGCGGCGATCTCGAGCTTCCGGCGATTCGTCGTGCCCGAGGTCAGCCGGATCCGGGTGGTCATCCTGGGCCCCGGGCCCCAGCTGGCGCCCGACTCGTCGTTGACCTGGATGTTGGAGAGAATCCGGCGTGAATTCGGTACGGCGGGCAGCGGCTTTTACGTGGATGAGGATGGGTTGATGACGGAGGCGCTGCTGGGAGTTTTGGCTGCGAGCGAGCAGGAGGGGCAGGCGATCGCGCTTCTGGGCACGGCCGCGGCGTTCGCGCATCTGATCGAGTTTCTTGGTGGCCGAGGTCAGCATTTCCGGCTCCCCCCGGGCTCGCGGGCGATGGAGACGGGCGGGTTCAAGGGGCTGCGGCGCGAGATCCCGCGTGACGAATTTTACGCCGCGCTGACGCGGACCTTCGGGCTCTCGGAATTCTACTGCGTCGCGGAGTACGGAATGACTGAACTGTGCTCGCAGTTCTACGACAACGTGCTGCGCGAGCGGTCTTTGGGCCGGTCGCCGGAGCTGCGCTTCAAGGTGGCGCCCCGTTGGGTGCGGACGCGAGTGGTCGACGCCGAAACGCTGGAGCCGCTTCCCTACGGCGCGGTCGGTGTGCTGCGTCACTACGACCTCGCCAACCTGTATTCGGTGATGGCGATTCAGACGGACGACCTGGGTGTAGCCGTTGACGGTGGGTTCGAGATTCTGGGGCGGGCGACGGGTTCCGAGCTGCGGGGTTGTTCGATCGCGATGGACCAATGGCTGACGGCGCAGCGCTAGAGGGATACTGGCTCCCCGGGATCTCGGAGGCGCCGGCTGAGCGGTTGGAGCACGAGGAGCGAGCCTTCGGGCCGGGTCGCGTCCCGATCCGCGTCCCCGTGCTGACGCCGCGTCTCCTCCGTTCCCAGCTGAGCGCGTTGCGCGACGGTACAGACCGTCTGCGTGCCTGGCGGTCGGCCCGGATCGTCGAGGTCATCGGGGCGGCGAGTCGCCGGCTGGTCGAGCCGGGCTCTCCCCTCCGGGAGCACCTGGTCGAAGTGATGCCCGAGCTCACCGGCTACTCGCGGCCGATGATCGAGATCGGTCTCGAGCGAATGGGGGACGGCTGGACGGCGGGCGCGCTGCGGCGAGCGCTGGAGGGAGAGTTGGGCAGCACGGAAGTCCTAGACGAGTTTCGCCCGCGGCCAGGCGGGGGCTCGTGCCGGGCCTTCGGTCCGGCGCTCACCTTTCATGTGTTCAGCGGCAATATCCCTGGCGTGGCGGTGAGCAGCCTGATCCGGGCGCTTTGCGTGAAGTCGGCCAGCTTCGGGAAGACGGCGGCCGGCGAGCCCTACCTGGCGGTCTGCTTCTGTCGGGCGCTGGCGGAGGAGGATGCCGAGCTGGCCGGCTGCCTGGCGGTCTCCCACTGGCCCGGCGGTAGCACGGATCTGGAAGCCGTGGCGTTGGAGGAGGCGGAGGCCGTTGTGGTCTATGGCAGCGATGAGACCGTTGCCGACATCGGCGCTCGCGTTCCACCCTCGACTCGGCTTCACGCCTATCCCAATCGTGTGGGGGTCGCCGTCGTCTCCCGAAGGGCGCTGACGTCGAAGGCCGCGCCGACGCTCGTACGCGCCCTCGCCAGCGATGTCGTGATGTTCGATCAGCAGGGCTGTGTGTCGCCGCACGCCATCTACGTCCAGCGCGGCGGAGCGGTCGCCCCATTAGAGCTGGCCGAGCGACTCGCCGACGCGCTCGTCGATCTGGCGGAGCGGATCCCGCGCGGCCCGCCGAGCGCCGGCGAATCGTCGCTCATCCATCAGCTGCGTGCCCAGGCGGAGATGCGGGGCGCTACCGTCTTTGCCAGCCAGCGTGGGACGGACTGGACCGTCATCTTGGAGGAGCGTTCCGGATTCGAGCCGTCACCGCTCAACCGGGTGATACAGGTCCACCCGATCGATGATCTATCGGAGGCACTGACGTTGCTTCGTCCCGTCGGTCGGCATCTGCAGACGGTCGCGCTGGCGGCGGACCCGAGCGAGGTCGGAGATCTGGCGGGCGAGCTGGGCGCCGTGGGTGCCACGCGCATCGTGGCACCCGGCGAAGCGCCGTGGCCGCGGAGCGACTGGCATCACGACGGCCGCTTTCAGTATCTGGACCTGGTGCGTTTCGTCGACCTGGAGGCGTGACGGCGACGCTGATGCAGCGAGTCACTCGGCGGCGGGAGGTAACGGTGCCCGCTCCACCCGACCCAAGCGCACGAGTATCGTCCCGGCCACGATGCCGGCGGCGCCGGCCAGCTGCAGCCAGGTCGGCTGCTCTCCCAAAGTCAGCCAGGCGATGACCAACGCCACCACGGGAATCAGGTTGGAGTAGACGGCGGTGCGCGTGTTGCCGATTGCCCGGATGCTGTAGTACCAGATGAAATAGGCCAGCGCGATGGCGAAGGCGCCGCTGTAGATGAGAGCGAGCCAGGAGCCGGCTCCGACGGCGCTCCAATCCTGCTCGACGATGACGGGTAGCGAAACGATCACCAGCCCCACGCAGCCGATCCACATCGTCACCGCCGTCACGGGAAGGGGCCCATACCGGCGCACCAGAGGGTTCGATCCGACGGTGTAGGCCGACCACGCCGCGGCCGCCGCCAACACGGCCAGATCACCCTTCACGGTATCGGCGCCGAAGGTCACGGCGGCGCGACCGCCCAGCACGACCAGCACGATGCCCACGAAGGATAGCGCCACCCCCGACCAGGCCATGAGCGCGATGCGTTCCTGGCGGAAACCGGCCGAGAGCAGCGTGGTGAAGACCGGTGTCGTTGCCAGCATCAGGCTGGCGTTCCCCGCCAGCGTCCAGTCGATCCCGTAGACGAAGAAGACCTGGTAGATCGTGTTGCCCAGCACGCCGAGTCCGATCAGGGCGGGCCAATGCCGGCGATCGATCCGGGCCTCGCGGCCGCGGAGCGTGATGACCAGCCAGAGCAGCAGGGAGGCGAGGGTGAAGCGCAGGCCGTTGAAGGCCAGCGGCTCGAACTCGCGCAGGGCGAACTTGACGGCGGAGAAGTTGGAGGCCCAGACGAAGATGAGAACCGCCAGGGCCGCGTAGGTTACGGCGTTGGATGAGCTCGAGTGATCCGGCTGTCGTTTCGTCAAGCTTCACCCGATATTACGTGCGTTCGAACCGAGGGCGAACGTCGCATCCCCGAGGGCTACCTTTTCGGCCAGGGCCGATGACCGGCAACGCAGTCAACTTCGACGTCGAGACGCTCCGCCGTTCCGAGTTCCCGGAATTCGACGAGCGCGGCAGCGTGTACCTGAACTCGGCGTCGGTGGGTCCGCTCCCCCGGCGCACACGCCGTGCGCTGCAGGAGTTCAGCGCCGAGGCCGGCGCGCCGGACCATCGCGTCCACGAGTACGTCGAAGAGATCCCGGCCACGGCACGCCGGCTGTGCGCCCGGCTGATCGGGGCGCGGCCTCACGAGATCGCTCTGGGCGCCAACACGACGTTCGGCCTGGCGCTGGCGGCTTCGGCACTGCCGGTCGAGCCGGGCGACACGGTCCTGCTGCTCGACGGCGAGTTTCCCGCCAACGTCTACCCATGGTTGAACCGCGAGCGGGATGGCGTACGGATCGAGTTCGTGCCGCGCGACGAACGGGGCCTGCCGAACGAGAGCGCGGCGCTCGAACGCATCGAACGCGGCGACGTCCGTATTTTCGCGGCCTCGCTGGTCAACTTCGTGTCGGGCTTTCGGCTCGACCTCGAGGCGATCTCCCGCGCTTGCCGGCGGCACGGAACATACCTGGTGATCGATGGAATACAAGCGGTGGGTGCCGTGCCGGTGGACGTGTCGGCCGTCGACGTCGACATGCTGGCCTGCGGTGGCCAGAAGTGGCTGCTCAGCCCCAACGGTGTGGGGTTCGTGTACGTGAGGGAGGGTCTCATCGGAGAGCTCGATCCGGCGACGGTGGGCTGGTTGTCGTTCAAGGCGACGCAGAACTTCGAAGAGCTGCTCGACTACCAGTTCGAGCCGCTCGACGACGCGCGGCGTTTCGAGCTGGGCTCGCTGCCGTTTTATTGTCTGCGGGGTCTGAGCGAGTCCCTGTCGCTCCTGTTGGAGCTGGGCGTGCCGGCGATCGAAAAGCATGTCCGGAAAGTCCAGGCGAAGCTGACTGCCTGGGTCGAGTCGCGACGGGATGTCGATTGGGTCAGTGACCCGAGCCCGGCCCGGCGGTCGGGGATCCTCAGTTTTCGCGTTCCGGACCCGGCATTCACCGACGCACGGTTGCGCGAATCAGGGATCACGGTATCGGTGAGGGAGGGTGCTGTACGCGCTGCCACCCACGCCTTCAACACGTGGGAAGACATCGAACGCCTGACCGCGTGCGTCGAGTCGACCCTCGATTGAGGACCGAAGCCCGCTATGGATGAAGCCGCACATGGACTGATCCGGATCGCTCTGGCACCCGTCAGGTCGGAACCGAACGTGCGCGCCGAGTTGATATCGCAGGAGCCCCTCGGTGCGGCGGTGACCGTTCTGGAGCGTGAGGGCGAGTGGGTCGAGGTGCGGGGCGAGGACGGATACGCGGGTTGGATGAGTGATGGCGCGCTTCGCTTCTGCGACGCCGATCTGGCGCGAGCCTGGTGGGACGAGCTGGGCGGCCGTCCGGCTCTGTCACTTGACGCGACGATCCTCGACGACGCGGGATCGCCGCTGGTCCGACTTCCGTGGGGTGCGCGGGTGGCCGTTGACGGCGAGACGATCGTGCTGCCGGATGGCCGGCGCGGTCGGGCTGGCGAAGGCCGGCTGATCGCCTGGACCTCGGTGGCCGATCTGTTCCCGGGCTCCGGACCCGCGGTGGTCGATACGGCGTTCAGCTGGATCGGCGTTCCGTATCTCTGGGGTGGCCGTACGCGGTGGGGCGCCGACTGTTCGGGCTTCGTACAGGCCGTGTACCGCCTCCACGGCTTTCAACTGCCCCGCGACAGCCACCAGCAGGCCGAGTACGGCGAGCCGGTCGATCACGACGGCGGCCTCAACGAGCTGCAGCCGGGCGACCTGGTTTTCTTCCACGCGACGGACTCAAACCGGATCGTGCATGTGGGATTCTCTTTAGGCGGCCCGGCGATCTTGCACGCGGCCGTCGGCAACGGGGCGGTCCAGACCGACCGGCTGGGGGAGACCGAACTGGGAAGCCGTCTGGTGAGGCGGCTCAGCGGGGTCCGGAGGTTCTTCTGGTCTTAGAGTTCGGGAGGACTCGCTCAGTGACGCAGGCCGACGGCTGAGTAGCCGGCGGCCGCGCCGTTCCACCTGAGCAGGACGGTCGCCTGCCGCCCTTCGCGCTCGCGGCCGCGGATCGCCCGGATCCGCAAAGTGGCCGTCGCCTTCGATCCGGCGACCCCGGGGAGATCGGGGTCGAGCCCGTCGAGCGGGATCGTGATCCGCTGGCGCGCACCGACGCCGGCCTCGGCCCGCCCGGCGGCTTCGATCTGATGATAGACGTCTTTCAGCATCCATTCGTAACGGGTCGCGCCGGCTTCCCAGACACGCTCCTTCAGGCCGAGGTCATCGAACGCGAGCTCCAGTGCCGGCTCGGGCCCCTCGAGCGTCCGGACTTCCGGCTGCTCGATCGGTGTCACCTTACCGTACCAGTACCGGACGATCTTGTCGCGCCGGATCGCCAGGATCCTGGCCAGCGTCCGTTCCACCTCCTCGGTGGGGAGATGCCCTTCCTTGATGGCGGAGCGTATGTGTTCGTCGCTGAAGCCCGCCACCAGCTTCGCTCCCCAATAACCGTCCGCCGGTGTGACCCAGCGGAAGGCGGCGTTCGGCCAGTTGGCTCGCCAGCTCCCGGGTTCGAAGCGCTCCGCCGGGAACCAGCCGAGCGACGAATGGTATTCCTCGAACTCGACTCCCTCCCACCCATGCTGGTAGAACCCCAGCGTCAGCACGCGACCCACCGATGGCCAGAACGCGAAGTTGAACTCGCTCCCTTCCCGTGGCTTGTGAGGACGGATCGTTCCGCTTCCCAGCGTCGCTGCGAAGTCGATCAGGTAGTGCCGGACGTAGCCCGGCGGGTCGATGTACGCATCGAGCGTGTTGGCGAAGCGCATGTCGACGTGGTTGAGCCACGATGACACCACGTAGAGGCCGCGGAGCTCGCGACGATACTCGTGGTGGTAGTAGTCGTTGGGATCATCGCGGCGCACTCCCGAGAAGAAGAACGGTCCGATGGGCCGACCGGGCACGAACTTGCTGGCCAGAGCCAGATAACGGCCGTTGGGCAGCGAGTCGGTGAGGGCGAGAACCCGGGCGAGGTCCTCTTCGGTCATCGGTCGGTCCTCGCCCTCCACGGTGATCTCGGCCTCGGGATCGACGGCCAACCGCGCGGCGTCGAAAACGACGATGTAGTCCTCGGGTGTGTTGTAGCCCGCGGCATAAAACAGGCGCCCGGAGATCACGCCCGCCGCACTGGCCATGTGGAGGTTCCCCTTCGGGTCCAACTTGACGAGGTAGCGGTCGCCGCGGGCATCACGGATGGTGAAGCCCGGCGAGATGCCCTCGGCCTTCCCCGCGACGACGGTCAGCGTGCGGCTCGTGTCGGGTCCCAGCGTCGTCGGGCCGCGGGCCGCTTCCTGCGGGGAGAGCCTGCCGGTGCCGATCCGATGCTCGAACCACGCCGAGCTCACCACATCGTCGAATCGTGTCAGGTTCACCGCCTCGTGACCCCGTCCGATCCAGCGGCGCAGGCTGAAGCCGTAGCCGATCTCGCCGCCGACAGAGATGACCAGCAGTCGCTTGATCTCGTTGACCTCCCGCTCCTCGGGAGGCTCGATGGGAAGCGTGTCGGCGTAGGCGACAGGCTCGAGGGGCAGGGTCAACGTCGCACGCTTGGGTCCCGAGCAAGCGGCCAGCAGGATGATCGCGACGCCGAGGGAGGATCGCATAAAGGGGAACCGCCGCATCATGGTCAGAAGGCCGTGGAGAATCTGAAGCGATAACGCACGCCGTCATCGCCGAACGCTATGTAGTTGGTCAGAAGGCCACTGCGGCTCGTGATCAGCCGCCAGCCGATACCGACGCTCCTTCGCACGTCATCGATTCGAAAGTCGGCAAGTCGCGGCATCACCGAGCCGGCGTCATAGAACAGGAAGCTCTCGATCCGCGACCGTTCGTGAAGCTCCCGCCAGATCTCCCACCGCCATTCGAGCATCATGGCCGCCATCGCCAGGTCCTGAAATCGAAGCTGATGGTAGGCCCGTCCGCCGTGTTCGCTGCCCAGGTCGGCCAGGTGATAGAACGGTACGCCCGTCCCGCTCAGGCTCCGGTTGACCTCGGTCAGCAAACGAAGCGCCAGTTGCTGACGCGGGTTGATGGGCAGGTAGCCGTACAGGTCGACGGCCACGCGACGGAAGTCGGATTCGGTGTCGTCGACCCCGAAGAAATGGTCGTAGCTTCCCTCGATGTAGAGCCCGCGGGTCTGCAGACCTTCGTTGTATCTCAGGTCGAGCCCGATGATGGCCCCGCCTCGTAGATATTTCACCCGCTCCTCGACGCCGAAGAGGCCAGCGGTCAGCGTGTCGTCCTGGATCGGTGTCGTCCCCGGGTCCCGGCCGCGTCCCACCCGGTTGTCCTCGTAGGCCAGGCGTCCGACCAGCGAAAGCACGGCGGAAGGGCGTATCGGTAGCCTCAGCGACCCGGCCAGCGCGAAGGTCTGCTGATCCCAAAGGTAGACCCGATTGATGTCTTCGGCGGAATCGATTCCACCGTAGAAATACGGCTCGTCGTTGCGCCAGAACGTGTAGGCGATCTCCAATCGCTCTCCCTCCCTCCCTTCGAAACGAAGACCGGCCCGGTGCCGTTGCGAGCCGCGAATCGAGAACGCCGATTGGAGGAAGAGCGGCGGCAGACCGACGAAGCCGCCGCGTGCGGCCACGCCGCTGCGCGGCCCGATGCTGCCGACCCCTCCGCGGAACCCGACGTCCTTCAGCGCTTCGATGAATTGTACCGGCTCCGGGTCCGGCTTGACCGCCAATCCGACCAGCTCGGCCACGGTGAGCCCGGCCACACGGAGCGGGAAGAACACGATCTCGAACGGCAGGCCCACGGCGTCGACCGCGTCGAACGGCGGCTTCGGTGGCGGCCGCTCCAGCGAGGCACGGATCGCGTCGGCGCTGTCGGGTGTGACCGCGCCGCCGCCATCGGTGTCCTGAGCCAGGCAGGGTACCGTGTCGAGGGACATGCACATCGCGATGAACGCGACGGGCGGAAGCAGCCACTTGCGAATCGAGCTCAATCCTCTTTCTCCCGCTCCTCTTCCAGCACGCGTCTCAGCGCCTCCCTGTGCGCGCCCTCCGCGAACAGCGTGGCGCCGGTCTTGACCAGATCCGATACGACATCGCTAAGGGGCCTCATGGATCGTTCGCGCTGGTACTGGCTCACGTCGCCGATGAACGGCCACAGCCTCCGCCGAACGTCCGTCGGCAGAACCTGCTCCAGGTACTCGAGCGAGAAGTTCTTCAGTCGTTCGTCATCCAGCACGACGCCATGAAACGCGGCGCGCACTACCTCGGGTTCCAGGACCAGGCTGAGCAGTCGGAACGCGTGCTCGAGGCTCAACTCACCGCGCACGCCGACACGTCTGGCGACGAGGTCGTCGCTCTCCCTGTCGTCCAGCAGGTTCTGCAGTTCCCAGACCGCCCGACCGCGGCCGACCTCCGCTCGTATCGCTGCCACGGTCCGCCGCAGCAGAGAAGGGATCGGCAGATAGACGACCTCGAGGGCGGAGCGATAGAGCGACTTGCGCAGGGACGCATCGGCGCCACGGACCAGGGTGGCCACGAACAGTCGGGACATGACGAGGAGACCCCCCGAGCCCAGCATCAGCACCAGCGGCAGGATCGCCAGGGTCCAGGCGATGCCCGCGAAGGCGAGGAATCGCGATACGAGGAGCAGCCCACCCAGAACCCCGAGGTGAGGAGCAGGGTGCCGATCGCTGTGCACAGGTAGAACGCGACGACTTCCGCGCCGCCGGCGCTGGCGGGGCCGGCGACCCATGGCAGGAGCACGGCGAGGCCGGTCGCCAGCAGCAGCAGAATCGCCATCAGGACCTGGCGCGGCGGGTGCCGGGCCAGCAGGCCGGAGAAGCGCCCCACGGCGGGAACGCTGAGGACGGCCACGCCCCCCATCACATAGGGCAAGGTCTCGACGGGAAAGGCGGGCAGGTACAGAGCTTCGCGGATCGAGCGGGCCAGCACGACGAAGCTCATGACGAGAAAAGCGCCGAGGATCAGCAGCGTGACCGACCGCACTTCGTGCGGCCGCACGTCGAGCCACGCGATCAGCCGTTGCCACAGGGTCAAGACGCGCGCCTCCGCCCAGTCGACTCAAGCGGGTTGGGCGTGGCGCGGCGAACCGCTGTCGCCGTCGGCCTGTGGTTCCGACACATGTCGTTCCCCCGGTGGTATCGGATCTGTGTGCGTCGTCGCCGGGGTCAGCGGGTGTCGGCTCCTGACCGACCGATGGCCCGGACCGGCAACTTGTCGCGCCGGTCCGGGGGCTTAGTTTGGCGATCCCGGAACAGCGAAAGGGGCCGGCGAGCCCGCTCGGATCTCGAGGTGAGATTCTGCATTCTGTGAAGGCGAGACTACCGCGGTTCGCGGGAGGCGTCAAGCTGGACGCCGTCCCCCGACGGCACCATCGCCGTCGTTTCCGCGTTCTTCAGGGTGCCGGGGGGTGGGCGTGTGTGGCTGTGACGGAACTTGTGTAATGATTTAGCTGGGAGAAAACGATGGTTCGCAGGATCGGACTGGCGCTCGTGATGGTCGCGGCCGGCGTCGTAGGGCTGCCGCCGGGCACTACGGAAGCGCAGCAGGATCAGCGGCCGCTGCGCGCGCTGGGGGAGTTGAGCGCCTCGTTCGAGGCCCTGTCGGAGAAGGTGACGCCCGCTGTGGTGCAGATCACGGCGAGCGGCTACCAGCCGCCGCAGTCGGGCGACGCGCCCGGCAGCGGGCTGCTCACGCGACGCCAGGTCGGAGGGTCCGGGGTCATACTCGATCCCGCCGGCTACATCGTTACCAACCTCCATGTCGTGGATGGGGCGACGCGGATCCAGGTCCGCTTGCCGAGGCCGGCGGAGGATACGGGACCGGGTGCGTCGGTTTTGAAACCGGCGGGCGAGCTGGTTGGAGCTCAGGTGGTGGGCATCGATCGCGAGACCGACCTGGCCGTGCTCAAGGTAGACAGGCGTGATCTTCCCCACCTGGCACTGGGCGACTCGGAAGCGATCAAGAAGGGCCAGCTCGTCTTCGCGTTCGGAAGCCCGCTCGGACTGGAGAACTCGGTATCGATGGGCGTGGTGAGCGCGGTGGCCCGACAGCTGCGGCCTGAGGACCCGATGATCTACATCCAGACCGACGCGCCGATCAATCCCGGCAGCAGCGGCGGTCCGCTGGTCGACACGCGCGGTGTGGTGGTGGGCATAAACACGCTGATCCTCTCGATGTCCGGTGGAAACCAGGGGCTCGGCTTCGCCGCACCCGCCAACATCGTGCGCAGCGTGTTCAACCAGATCAAGAACAGCGGGTATGTGAGGCGCGGAGAGATCGGTGTCCACGTGCAGACGGTGACGCCGATACTCGCCGGCGGCCTGAATCTGCACCGGGACTGGGGCGTCATCATCGGCGATGTGTATCCCGGCAGCCCGGCCGAGCGGGCGGGCCTGCAGATCGGTGACATCATCTTGAAGATGGATGGCAAGGTGATGGAAAACGGCCGCCAGTTCGATGTGAACGTGTATCAGCGCACCGTCGGCGACCGGGTCGTGCTCGAGATCCTGCGCGATCAGTCGAACATCGCCGTCCAGGTCCCCGTCTACGAGCGGCCGGATGACGCGAACCGCTTTTCGCCCATGGTTACGCCGGAGGAGAACCTGGTGCCCAGCCTCGGCGTGCTGGGGGTCGACCTGACGCCGCGAACCGCGGCCCTGCTCCCCGGCCTGCGAGGCGAGCGCGGCGTGGTCGTGGCCGCCCGGGCGCCCGACGCCACCTACGGGAAAGTCGGGCTCCTTCCCGGAGACGTCATCCACGCGGTGAACGGCGAGCGGGTGACCAGCCTGGTGGAGCTGAGAGAAAAGGTCCAGGGGATCGAGGCGAGCGAAGCGGTGGTGTTGCAGGTGCAGCGTCGTGGCCAGCTGATGTTCCTGGCGTTCCAGATGGAATAGTCGGCGGGAGGCGGCGGCAAACGCCTGTTTGTCCGCCGCCTCGCGCTCCGCACCCGCCCGACCCTATCTTCGTTCTGCCTTACCCAATCACCAGTTCCTGACCGCGGGGTCGCCCGACGCAGGCGCCGACCCCGGCGCGCGGCATGATGGTCCCAAAACGAACCGGGAGGTTGAACATGCCTGACGTCTCACTGGTTTCCCTCTGGCTGCCGATACTCCTGTCAGCGCTGATCGTCTTCGTCGCCGCTTTCGTCGCGTGGACGGTCCTTCCGCACCATCGCAGCGACTGGGTGGGCATTCCCAACGACGAGCTGCTACTGAACGCGATTCGCAGCCTGAACCTGGGCCGGGGGCAGTACGTCTTTCCGTACGCGGCGACGCCGGAGGGTCGCAAACAGGAGGGCGCCGAGGAAAAGATCAAACAGGGTCCAATGGGCATGCTGATCGTCAGCGAGCCGCCGAACATGACGAAGAGCTTGATCCAGTACTTCATCTTCTGTCTGGGCGTCTCGTTCATGGTCGGTTACGTCGGCTACGCCGCGATCGATGCCGGCGCCGAATATCTGCACGTCTTCCGCGTACTGGGAACGGTGGCGTTCCTGGCCTACGGTGCGGCGGAAATTCCGGGGGCGATCTGGCTGGGGCGCACGTGGAGCAGCGTCTGGAAGAGCGTGATCGATGCCCTCGTATTCGGCCTGCTGACCGGCGGCGTCTTCGGCTGGTTGTGGCCGTAAAGCGAGAAAAATAAACAGCGGAGGGTAAGGAGTAGGGGGTGGGCTGTGCGGAGTGGGGAGTGGAGAGCAGCCGGCGAACCTTCTCCCCACTCCCTACTCCCGACCGACATACGCCGTTCGTTTCCGGGATGCCCGGTCCCGGGCTCGGTAAACCGGTTCAGCCCCGGGCGGCGCGTTGCGCGGCCCGACCAGGACAAATCCGCGCCACGCGGTGCGTTTGGCCCTCCCGATCCAACCCGATGGCTGGCACGCAACTTCCATTAGTAATGAATCGCTGGCAGGGTGCACGGGGGCCGATCCCCTGACCCCTTACTGTTTCACTGTTCACCTGTCTACTGATTCTCTATGGAATCTATCTGGCAAGACGTTCGTTTCGGTGTCCGGAAGCTGGCGCGGAATCCCGCCTTCGCCGCGATCACGGTGCTGACCCTGGCGCTGGGGATCGGTGCGAACACCGCGATCTTCAGCGTGGTCTACGACGTGCTGCTCCGGCCGTTGCCGTTCGAGGATCCGGATCGCCTGGTGATGGTGTGGGAGCACGCGATCGAGCGGAACCGCACCCAAAACGTCGTATCGCCGGCGAACTACCTGGAGTGGAAGGACCAGAACCGGGTGTTCGAGGACATGGCGGCGATGTTCAGCCGCGGCGCGGTGCTGTCGGGACCGGACGGGCCGCAGCGGATCCAGGCATCGCTGGTGCAGCCCGGCTATTTCGAGATCCTCGGGGTCGATGCGGCGCTCGGCCGCGTGTTCACGCCGGAAGAGGGGGTGGAAGGCAATGACCGGGTGACCGTGCTAAGCCACGGGCTGTGGCAGCGGCGCTTCGGCGGCGACCCGGAGATCATCGGGCGGACCGTGACGGTGGAGGGGATCGAGCACACCGTCGTCGGGGTGGCCCCGGCCGGCTTCGAGGGGATCCGCTTCCGACCCCAGGCGGCGGCGTTCCGGTCCGATTGGCTGCAGGCCCAGGACCTCTGGGTCCCGCTGACGCTGGGTGAGGACGCACGGTCCTCCTACGGTCGCTCGCTGTTCGTTCTGGCCCGGCTGGCGCCGGATGTCAGCCTGGAACAGGCGCAGGCCGAGATGAAGACGATCGCGGGCCGCCTGGAGGAGGCCCACGACTTCAACGCCGGCTGGACCGCCAACGTCGTCCCGCTGCACAGCCAGGTGGTGGGGAACGCGCGGCCAGCGCTGCTCATCCTGGTGGCCGCGGTAGGGCTGGTCCTGCTCATCGCCTGCGCCAACGTGGCCAACCTGCTGCTCGCCCATGCGTCGGCCCGGGGCCGGGAGATCGCGGTCCGTGGCGCGTTGGGCGCCGGCCGGCGACGGCTGCTGCGACAGATGATCACCGAGAGCCTCATCCTGGCGCTGGCGGGCGCGGCGGTCGGGGTGGTGTTCGCGGTGTGGGGGATCGAGGCCCTGGTAGCGCTCAGCCCGGGCGACATCCCGCGTCTGGAGAACGTGGGGCTCAGCTGGCCGGTGCTGGCTTTCACCGCCGGCGTGGCGCTGGTGGCGGCGCTTTTGTCCGGCGTGGTGCCCGCGCTCCAGGCTTCTCGGACGGACCTGCAGGCGCCGCTTCGGGAAGGCGGCCGGGGTGGCACCGAGCTGAGCGGGCGTCGGGCCCGGCGCGGCCTGGTAGTGACGGAAATGGCGCTGGCGGTGGTCCTCCTCATCGGCGCCGGCCTCATCATGCGCAGCTTCTGGGCGCTGTGGCAGGTCGACCCCGGGTTCCAGGCCGAACGCCTGATCAGCGCCCAGGTGACCCTGCGAGGGAGCGACTACACGGGGATGAGGGGCCGGGCCGAGTTCGCCGACCGGCTGCTGGAGCGGGTGCGGGGATTGCCCGGCGTGGAGTCGGCGGCCACCACGGTGGCCCGCCCGCTGGGTGGCGGACTGGCGCCGGGGACATCGTTCTGGCCCACCGATCGGCCGACCCCGTCGCCGGGCGACCGGCCGACGGCGGACATCCGCATGATCAGCCCGGAGTATTTCCGGACCATGGGGATTCCGCTGCTCCGGGGCCGCGAGTTCGATTCTCGGGATGGCCCCGATTCGCCGCCGGTGATCATCATCAACCGGACGGCGGCGGCGACCCACTGGCCGGATCAGGATCCGATCGGCAAGCGGATGGTGGTGCGCATGGGAGACGAGACCCCGCGCGAGATCGTCGGGGTCGTGGGAGATGTGCGGCACAGCGAGCTGGGCGTGGCCCCGCGAGCCAAGATCTACTTTCCGCATACCCAGCTGAATTTCCCGTGGATGGACATCATGGTTCGCACCGCCAGCGATCCGGCTACGCTGGTCCCGGCGCTCCGACGCGAGGTGCAGGCACTCGACCCCAACCTGCCCGTCTACTCGGTGAAGCGGATGAACGCGGTGGTCTCGGAATCGGTAGCGCATGAACGGTTCAGCACCCTCCTGATGGCCGGGTTCGCGTTCGTGGCGCTCGTCCTGGCCGCCGTGGGGATCTACGGTGTCATGGCCTATTCGGTGAACCAGCGAACCCAGGAGATCGGGGTCCGGATCGCCCTCGGCGCTGAGAGCGGCAAGGTGCTGACCCTGGTGGTGCGTGAGGGGATGTCGCTTGCCCTGCTCGGCGTGGCCATCGGGCTGGCCGTCGGCTTCGGGCTGGCCCGGCTCCTCTCCAGCCAGCTCTACCAGATCAGCGCCGCCGATCCGTTCACCTTTTCCGCCGTCGCGCTGATCCTGGCGCTCACCGCGCTCCTCGCCTGCTGGTTCCCCGCCTGGCGGGCGGCCCGGACGGACCCGGTTGACGCCTTGAGATACGAGTGAGTGGTAGCGGGTAGTGGGTAGTGGGTAGTGCGCAGCGGGTAATCAGCGCCTGAGGAGCCAATGGATGGAGCGCCCCACCACCCACCACCCACTACCGCCTACCCACTACCGCTCGCCGCCCACCCCTTCCCCCTTGCCACCACAGGGGTCCGGTGCGTAAAGTCCCGCTGGCAGCGGGCACACCAACCCCCGCAGGACAGGACCCGGTCCAGATTGACGATCGCGACCGGTGGCTCCGATAAGCGACGGAATAGGGCCAGGAACAACTTGAGCGGCGATACGGACCAGACGCCACTCCCGAAGCCGGGCATGAAGTCGGCCGACGAACTCGAGGACATCCTCCGCGAGGAGCTGACGCCCGAGTTGCAAGTCGTCCGGCGGTTGGGCCGAGGCTCGATGGGTGACGTGTACCTGGCGAGGGAGGAGACGCTGAAGCGCATGGTCGCGGTGAAGGTTCTGTCCCCCCGGCTCGCCCGGGACAGCCAGGCGCGGGCCCGGTTCGAGCGCGAGGCCCAATCTTCCGCCGCCCTCGAGCACCCCAACATAGTGGGCGTCTATCGCGTCGGCCGCCTCTCGAACGACTTGCCATACATCGTCATGCAGTACGTGAAGGGGACGACGATGGCCAATCGTTTGAAGGCGCAGGGGCCGTTGCAGGTCGACGTGGCGCGACGCGTGATCGCCGAAATGGCGTCGGCCCTGCAGGCGGCGCACAAGCGGGGGATCGTTCACCGCGACATCCGTCCCGACAACGTGCTTTACGAAGAGGAAACGGGCCGCGCGCTGCTGAGCGATTTCGGCATCGCTGCGATCCTGGCGCGCGGCGACAGCAGCCAGCCGACCCGCATCACCCGCACGGGCGAACTGGTGGGCGATCCGCGGTACATGAGCCCGGAGCAGCTGATGGGGAACGAGGTCACGGAGCGAAGCGACGTTTACGGCCTGGGCTTACTGGGCTACGAGCTGCTGACCGGCAGTGGTCCGTACGACGCGACCTCCAAGCGCGAGATGTTCACGGCTCACGTCCACCACGAGCCGAGGAAGCTCTCGGAGCTGCGCGCCGGAATCGACCCGGAGTTGGAGCGAGTGCTGGCGGCCTGCCTCAACAAGAAGCCGGAAGACAGACCCAGCTCCGGCGACGTTCACGAGCGGCTGACCGATCTGTCGACGGGGGAAGTGACCCCGGTGCCGGGGGGCGCGGCGCGGTCGGCTTCGTCGGGCGATGTGTTCGGCAAGATGAAAGAGCGCTACCTGCCGCAGATCATGCTGGTCTACGGGGCGATCGGTTGGGGCGCGCTCGAGGTCTCCTCGCAGCTGGTCGAAATGAACGTCGTGCCGAACGTCCTTTACAAGCTGGTGCTCGTGGCGGTCCTCACCGGGCTTCCCGCCGTGCTGATCGGCGCCTGGTTCCACGGCAAAAAGGGAAGACAGCGGTTCCGGGCGATCGAGTACTGGCTGTTCGGCGTCCTCTTCCTGGTCTGGCTGGTGGTCAGCACGGTGATCCTCATCGGCTGGCTGTAGGTCGCCGAACCCTCCTCAGGCCCCGTTCCGCGAGACGCGATTGATCAGCCAACGCAGGCGGCGCGGCGCGCCTAGCTGTTTGAGCGCGCGGAGCTGGACGGAACGCAGCCGCCCGTCCGACCACCACGAATCCGCCCGGCGAAGATTCTCTTCGAAGATAGGGATCAGCGGCACGCCCTCGGGATGGGTGCGAACGAAGGCGAGCTGCGCCCTGATGCAGGCGCGCTCGACCCGCGGGCGGATCGCCTCGTCGAAGGCGATGCCCCGACGCCGCACGCGCGCGTGGGTCGCCTCGTGTACCAGGAGGGCGGCGACGTAGGAAACGGATACCTTCTCGTCGCCGACGAACGAGTCGCGAAGCATGCAGAGCCGCAGTTCGTCGATCCACTGGCCTCGGGCATAATCCGGGATCGGTCCGATCCAGATCTTCGGCATGTCTCGCTTCAGGTGAGCGTAGCGCGGCGGATCGAAGCGGGCGATGGTGGTCAGAGCCGCGTCCACCTTGCGGAAAGAATCCTCTACGTCGTGCGTGCCGATGCGCGAGGAAGCGACGGTGATGCCGTGGAGCACGCGCTTCGGTGCCAGCGCGTAAAGCAGCGCATAGAACCAGTGGCCCAGGCGCCAGTTGCGCAGGTCGATGTCGTGATCGGCGCTCGTAGTCAAGGTGCGTACGCCTAATCCGGCAGATTCGGTATCGCGGGGGAGGTTTTAGGCGGATTCGAGACAACGTCGGGGGTCACTAATATGGGGCTTCGGCCCGGAAAGTCCAATATCCGCCGCACGGCGGTGGCGCCCCCCGCGCACCCGCCCCCCGGTCCGGCGCCCTAGCCCCGCCTCCTACTTCGTGCTGCGGACCAGGCGGTAGAGCTCCCGGTAGATCGCCGGGTTCCCGGCGATGAAGCCACCGTGCTCGATGACGTCGTCGTTGCCCGCCAGGTCTGTGATCACGCCGCCCGCCTCGCGCAGGATGAGCACACCGGCCGCCACGTCCCAGGGGGCCAGGTGCAGCTCCCAGAAGCCGTCCAGCCGACCGCAGGCGAGGTCGCACAGATCGATGGCGGCGGACCCGGTGCGGCGGATGCCACTGGTCCGGGGCAGTATTTCGCCGAATTGCTTCATGTACGTCCCCAGCAGCTCGGTCTTCTTGAACGGGAACCCCGTCCCGATGAGCGCCAGCTTCAGCTCGTCGACCTTCGAAACCGCGATCGGATGCCCATCCATCCGGGCTCCTTCGCCGCGCATCGCCTCGAACGTCTCCCAGCGGCCGCTGTTCACCACCACGGCCGCCGCCAGGCCCTGCGAATCGACGGCGGCGATGGACACCGAGTGATACGGATAGCCGTGCAGGTAGTTGGTCGTGCCATCGAGAGGGTCGACGTACCAGGTGACCTCCGCATCGTCGGACTCCGGACCGCCCCAATCGCTCTCCTCCGCGGCGATCGCGTGGTTCGGGAACGTCTCGCGGATCGCGCCCACCGCCGCCGCTTCGGCCTCGTGGTCGACCTCGCTCACCCAGTCGGCGTGGCCCTTCTCTGTCCAGGCCTCCGGGTCGAGGCGGCTGGCGCCACGCCGGTGGATCGCGGCCGCCGCTTCAGCGGCGTTCCGGGCGGCGTGCAGCAGGTCTTCCAGCGAGTTCATAGCTTGATCGGGTTATAGCGGTTCGGTAACTTAAGCCGCCGTTCAGCCGGGTACCAGTCGGTAACTTGCGGGACCCGGATTCCTCGTATTCGAATCAGCGAATGACGAAGAAGAAGCGCGTATTCAGCGGTATTCAGCCTTCGGGCGAGCTGCACATCGGCAACTATCTCGGCGCGGTGAAGAACTGGGTCGAGCTGCAGGAGCAGTACGAGTGCTTCTTCTGCATCGTCGATCTGCACGCCGTGACGCAGCCTTACGAGCCGGAGGAGATGCCGGCGCGCGTGTTCGACATGGCGCTCACGCTGATGGCGGCTGGCCTCGATCCTGAGAAGTGCACGATCTTCGTCCAGTCGCACGTGCCACAGCATGCCGAGCTGGCCTGGCTGTTCAACACCGTGACGCCGATAGGCGAGCTGGAGCGGATGACCCAGTACAAAGACAAGGCGTCGCGGCAGGAATCGGTTCTGGCGGGGCTGCTGAACTACCCGGTGCTGCAGGCGGCGGACATCCTGCTCTACCTGGCGGAGCTGGTGCCGGTGGGCGAGGACCAGGTGCAGCACGTGGAGCTGACGCGGGAGATCGCGCGGAAGTGGAACGGCCGGTTCGGAGAGTACTTCCCGGAGCCGGAGGCGCTGGTCGGGGAGGTGCGTCGGGTGATGGGTCTCGACGGACAGGCCAAGATGTCGAAATCGCTGGGCAACACGATCGGCCTGCTCGAGTCGCCGGACGAGATCTGGGCGAAGCTGCGGCCGGCTGTCACCGATCCGGCACGGGTGAGGCGCGAGGACCCGGGTAATCCCTTCGTGTGCAACATCTTCAGCCTGCATCGCCACTTCTCCAGTCCGGCCGACATCGCCTGGTCCGAGCACGGATGCCGCACGGCGGGGATCGGCTGCATCGATTGCAAGCGGCGGCTGGCCGACAACATCATCAAGGAGCTGGACCCGATCCGCGAGCGGGCGATGGAATTGAAGCGGCATCCGGAGCGCGTCGCCGAAACCCTGGAACGGGGTGCCGAGCACTGCCGGGAGATCGCGTCGAGCACCATGCAGGAGGCGCTGGCGCGGATGGGCCTCAGGGGCGGCGGTCCGAAGGTGAAGGGGAGGTAGATTCGGACGGTTCGGCGCGGCCCGCTCGCATCCGTCGCCGCATAGCATTCCACGGTTCCGGCCTCGGCAGGAGGGGTCACGTGTTCGATTGGCTCGACCCGCAGTTGTTGGAAACGCTCGAGCTCGGCCTGCTCGGCCGCCTGGTGCTGGCCACGCTGCTCGGCGGCGTGATCGGACTGGAGCGCGAGCTGCAGAGCAAGCCCGCCGGCCTGCGCACCAACATACTGATCTGTGTGGGCGCGGCTCTCCTGATGGACATCTCGCGGGGAGTGGCGGCGGCGGCGGTGGTGGGTCCGGCGGATCCGGGCCGGATCGCGGCCCAGGTCGTATCGGGGATCGGCTTCATCGGTGCCGGAACCATCCTGGTGCAACGTGGCAGCGTGGTGGGCCTGACGACCGCGGCCACGTTATGGGTGGTGGCGGCCATCGGTCTGGCGGTGGGGGCCCATTTCTACGTGCCGGCGATCGGCGCGACGGCGCTCGTGGCGGTGACGCTGATCCTGTTGGGTTGGGTCGAGGGCTTCGTGTTCACGCGTCGCCGCTCGGTGGATATCCAGGTGACCACGGAGCCCAACGCCGAGGTGCTGGCGGCGATCGTCGGGATAATAGAGGGATACCGGCTGAAGGCGCGGACCGAGAAGGTGGAGAAACAGCGCGAGCGTTTCCGCGCGTCGTATTCGGTGCGTGGTCCGGCCGTCGATCGGGAGAGCGCGTTCCACGAGGTCGCGTCCCTGCCGGGCGTCAGGCGAATCACGATGAATTGAAGCGAAAGTCGCCACGAATCGGTTTCTTGCATTATAATATGAGATGTGGCCACGCCGGCTCGAGTCATGACTCCCCTGCCTAAACGACGCTTCGTCATAGACATGTACTCGTCTCGCTACCCGCTCTGGTGTATGCCCGAGGAGGACAGCGCACGGATTCGGGCGGCGTTGCCGGCCGATTGGGAGCTGATCGAGGTCGAGGAGGAGGCCGACGGGTCGGGCGACGGCGTGCCGCGCCGGACCCCGGCGCTGCTGGCGGCGCTGGCCGACGCGGAGGTCTACGTCGGGTTCGGGATACCGCGGGAGGTGTTCGAGTGCAGCGATCGCATCCGCTGGGTCCATTCCGGGGCGGCCGGTGTCGGCGGATCGCTCTACCCGGAGATGCGCGAGAGCGACGTGATCTTCACGAACTCCTCGGGGACACACGGCGTGCCGATGGCCGAACACGCGATCGCCATGATGTTCTACTTTGCCCGGGCCCTCGATCACGCCGAGGTCGGGCGCCGCCAGCGACGCTGGAACCGGGACCCGATCGCCGACGTCCCGGGTCCGGTGCGCGAGCTGACCGACTCCGTGGTGGGGATCATCGGTTACGGCGGCATCGGGCGCGATGTGGGCCGGCGCGCGAAAGGGCTGGGGATGCGGGTCTGGGCGGTGAAGCGCCACCCGGATCAGGACTATCCCGAGGTCGAGCGACTATTCGGCCCGACGGACCTTCACGAGGTGTTGGCGGGTAGCGATTACGTGGTGCTGACCGTGCCCAGCACGCCCGAGACCGAGGGTCTGATCGGCGCAGCGGCGCTGGCCGGGATGAAGCGGGAGGCGGTGCTGGTCAACGTGGCGCGGGGCACCCTGGTGGACGAGGCGGCGCTGGTCGAGGCGCTGCGGTCCCGCTCGATCCGCGGTGCCGGGCTTGATGTGTTCGTCGACGAACCGCTGCCGGCCTCCAGCCCGCTCTGGGAGCTGGACAACGTGTGCCTGACCCCGCACGTCGGGGGTGTGAGCCCCCGTTTCTGGGCGCGCGAGACGGAGCTCATCATCGAGAACCTGCGGCGTTATCTTAAAGAGGAGCCGCTACTCAACGTGGTGGACAAGCAGGCAGGGTACTAGGGAGCGCGTTATGGAGAAGATTCTCAGAACGGCGATCGAGCGTGGAGCGAGCGACCTGCACATCAAGGCGGGTGATGTTTTCCGTGCCCGGGTCCACGGCGACCTGGTCCCGATGACCAAGCAGCTGCTCACACCGGAGCAAACGCGTGAGGTCGCGTTGCGGTTGATCCCCAACGAACGGGACAGGAACAACATCGACCGCATCACCGACTACGACTGCGCCTGGGGCGTGCCCGGGCTCGGCCGCTTCCGCGTGAACATCCTGAGGCAGCGCGGCAGCTTCATGATCGTGCTGCGGATCATCCCGGTGGAGATCCCCAAGTTCGACGAGCTGGGCCTGCCCGAGGTCGTGGCCGACATCTCCTCCATGCCGCGCGGGATGGTACTGGTGACGGGTGTGACGGGTTCCGGTAAGACGACGACGCAGGCGGCGATGATCAACCACATCAATCAGACGTTCCGCAAGCACGTGATCACGCTGGAGAACCCGATCGAGTATCTGCATCGTGACATCAACTGCTCGATCACCCAGCGCGAGGTGGGCAGCGACACCAGCTCGTTCCAGACGGGCCTGCGCGCGGCGCTGCGCGAGGACCCCGACGTGATCCTGATCGGTGAGATGCGCGATACCGAGACCATCGACACGGCGATCAAGGCCACCGAGACCGGCCACCTGGTGATCTCGACCCTGCACACGCCCGATGCCGCCACCACGATCAGCCGGACCATCTCGGTCTTCCCACCGGAGGAGCAGGAGATGCTGCGCGTGCGTCTGGCCGAGTCGCTGGTCGCCGTGATCTCGCAGCGCCTGTTGCCGCGGAAGGATGGGAGCGGGCGCCAGCTGGCGGCCGAGGTCATGCGGGTCACCGGCGCGATCCGCGACTGCATCCTCGATCCGAAGAAGATCGGCGAGATCCGGGACCTGATGGAGGAAGGCAGACAGCAGTACGGCATGCAGACCTTCGACCAGCACCTGATGGACCTGGTGAACAAGAACCTGGTCGAGTACGAGACCGCGAAGTACGCGGCCTCCAACCCGGCAGATTTCGAGCTGAAGATGAAGACACTGGGCCAGGACGAACTGGTGCAGGAGCTCATCTGAGTGACGCTCGCCGGCGTAACGCTGCCCGTCACCACGCCGTTCGACCCCAAGAGCGGGGACATCGCGCCGGTCTCCTTCCGTGACAACCTGCGCGCCTGGCTGGACGCCGGCGTCCAGGGCCTGGTGATCGCCGGGTCCACCGGCGAAGCGCCGCTCCTCGACGAGGACGAGGTGGTGCAGCTGGTGGAGTGGGCCCGGGACGTGGTGCCGCCGGAGCGGACGCTGGTGGCCGGCACCGGCGCCGAGGCCACACGGGCGGTGATCCGATTGTCGCGCGCGGTGGCCGCTGTGGGTGCCGATGCGGTGCTGGTGCGGCCGCCGGCCTACTACCGGGGACGGATGGACGCCGAGACCGTTCGCCGCCACTACGAGGCGGTGGCCGACGCCATCCCGGTCCCCGTGATCCTGTACAACGTGCCGCAGTTCGTGCCGCTGGAGATCACCCCCGGTCTGCTGGCGGAGCTGGGCAGCCACCCCAACGTGGCCGGCATCAAAGACTCCACCGGCGACCTGAAGAACTTGGGCGCGCTGCTCGACGCGGCGCCGCCGGACTGCAGCGTGCTGGTGGGCGCCGGGTCCAGGCTCTACGCCGCGCTGGAGATGGGCGCGGCGGGCGGCATCGTGGCGGTGGGATGCCTCGCGCCTCGGGAGACGGTGGAGGTCTACGAGCAGTTCCGCGCCGGCGCGATGGGTCCAGCCGGCGCCGTTCAGGGACGCCTGACGCCGGTCCACAACCGGATCGTCCGCGAGCTCGGCGTGGCCGGCGTGAAGCACGGATTGGACCTGCTGGGCTTGGACGGCGGACTGCCCCGGCCGCCGCTGCGCCCCCTGGACGAGAAGTCGCGGCGCACCGTGCAGAAAGAGCTGAAGAAAGCCGGGCTCGTGTCGGAACAGGCTAGCGCGTCGGGCTGAGCCGAGCTGATGGATCTGACGCTCTTCCTCGCCCTGGTCGCCCTCTTCCTCGTCGGGCTGGTGTTGATCCCCTTCGGCCTGCCCGGTCTCTGGCTGATGGTCATCGCGCTGGTCGGCTATGCCGTGCTCGACGGGTTCACCCGTATCGGCTGGGGCACCCTGGCCCTCGTGGTGGTTCTCGCCGGGCTGGCCGAGGCGGCGGAGGCGTGGCTCTCCTTCCGCTTCGCCCGCCGCTACGGCGGGTCGAGCCGCGCGGGATGGGGCGCTCTGTTGGGTGGCCTGATCGGCGCCGTGATCGGCACGCCGGTTCCCATCATCGGCAGCGTGATCGGCGCCTTCCTGGGCGCCTTCGCCGGCGCGGTGGGTCTCGAGTTGCTGGGCGGGGCCGAGCGGCGCGCATCGTTCAGCGCCGGCTGGGGCGCCGTTCTCGGCAAGGCGGCGGGCGCGGCGACGAAGATCTTCGTCGGGCTCTGCATCGCCATTATCGGGGTCTTTTCCGTCATCTCGTAGTCGGAACGTTTGTGGGGCTGGGCGTCGGGACGAGTCGTCTCGCTCCGGCCTCCCCCGCGCTCACGGCTGCGCCGTGATCGCGGGGTCGCTAAGACCAGCTCCGCTCCGACGACCCGTCCCGACGCCCGGAAATGTCGGTCGGGCCCAATGAGGGCTGCGCACCGGTCAGTATCCGGCTCCGACTTGGCATTGACACCCGCCGACCGCGGATCTAGCTTGCTTCAAAGGATACGCGAAAACCGCAGCCCCCCGAGACGGGGGCTTTTTCATTGAGGTCGATCATGTTCGATGGCGATGTCCGCGGTCTGGTAGTGGTGGGCTCCCAATGGGGTGACGAGGGGAAGGGCAAGATCGTCGACGTGCTCGCCAGAGACGCCGACTGGATCGCTCGCTATCAGGGCGGTGCCAACGCCGGCCACACCGTGCGCGTGGGCGAGGACGAGTTCATCCTGCATCAGATCCCGTCCGGAATCCTGTACGCGGGCAAACGCTGCGTCCTCGGCAACGGGATGGTTCTCGACCCCGCCGGACTGTTCGACGAGCTGGACGGCCTGATGGAGCGGGGCTACGAAGACGCCGAGGAGCGGATCTACGTCAGCTCGCGAGCGCAGCTCGTCCTGCCGATCCACAAGCTGCTCGACCGGGCCGAGGAAGAGAGCCGCGGTGCGGACCGAATCGGGACCACGGGCCGGGGGATCGGGGCGGCGTACACCGACAAGGTGGCTCGAGTCGGAATCCGCGTGGGTGACCTGGCGGCGCCGGACCGTCTGAAGGAGCAGATCGATGCCGCCGCCGAGCGAGCGCGGAAGCGGCTGCAGCTGCTCGGCTCGGACCTGGAGGTCGACGGCGAACGTCTCTTCGACGAGACGATGAGCGGGGCCGAACGGCTGCTGGCCATGTCCACCGATGTGGGCGCCGTTCTGAAGCGCGCGCTCGATCGGGACGAGCGGGTCCTGCTCGAGGGCGCGCAGGGCACCATGCTGGACGTCGATCACGGGACCTACCCGTACGTCACGTCCTCCAACACCACCGCCGGTGCGGCCGCCACCGGAGTCGGGCTCGGGCCCACCGACGTCGACGCGGTGCTGGGCGTGGTGAAGGCGTACACCACCCGGGTGGGCGCCGGCCCGTTGCCCACCGAGCTACCGGAGGAAGAAGCGGCGCGCCTCCGCGAGCTGGGCGCCGAATACGGCGCCACCACCGGCCGGCCGCGACGGACCGGCTGGTTCGATGCCGCGGTGGTCCGCTACGCCGGCCGGATCAACGGGTTGACGGCCCTGGCGGTCAGCAAGCTCGACGTGCTCGACGGGCTGCCCGAGGTGAAGCTGGGCGTGGGCTACCGGCTGGGCGGCGAGCGGCTGGACGAGTTTCCCGCCGACCTCACCACGCTGTGCGAGATGGAGCCCATCTACGAGGCGATGCCCGGCTGGCAGGCGTCAACGGCGGAGGCGCGTCGCGTGGCGGACCTGCCGGCGGCGGCCCGTGCCTACCTGGACCGCATCGCCGAGCTGACGGGTCGGCCGATCCGCTACATCTCGGTGGGTACCCGACGCAAGCAGATCATCGACGTCGAGGCCTGAAGGCCGCGGCCCTTGATGCGGACCGGGGGTTCTCGTAAGTTTCGCGGCCTTTTCGACACCAGAGGAGTAGTATGGCGACACGGATCAGACTGCGTAGAGTAGGCCGGAAGAAACAAGCGTCCTTCCGGATCGTTGTGGCGGGTAGCATGCACGCCCGCGGGGGCCGCGTGACCGAGAGCATCGGCAAATACAATCCGCGGACCCGGCCCTCGTACATCGAGATCGACGAGCAGCGTGCCCTGTACTGGCTGAGCCAGGGGGCCAGCGTGAGCGAGTCGGTGGAAAAGCTGTTCCGCAGGGGCGGCATCCTGAAGAAGTTCGCCGACGGCACCGACGGTGAAGGCGTGGTCAAGATCGGCGATCCCAAGGGCAAGACGATCCACCCGGCCGAACCGTCGAAGGAGAAGGCGAAGGTGGCAGAGGCGGCTCCGGCCGCAGTGGAGGCCGAGGTGAAGGCCGAGGAGGCGGCTCCGGCCGAAGCGGAAGCCGAGGCCACCGAGGAGGCGCCGGAAGCGGCTTCCGAAAAGGACGAGGAGCCCGAGGCGGCGGCGGAGAAGGCGGAAGAGCCCGAGGCGGCCGGGGAAGCGGAGGCGGAGGAACAGGAAGAGGAAGAGTCCACGCCGGACGAGGCCGAAGAGGGGGAAGCCGAAGAGGCCGAAGAGAAGAAGTAGTCCGGCCGGCCTCACCAGGCTGAGAGAGCGCGCCGACCTGTCCCCGAACGGGTCGGCGCTCATCTTTTCTGGTGTCGGCGCGCCGTTCCTGCTGCTGGCGGTCGCGGTCGGTGCCGGGGAGGATGTCCGGAGGCCGCCCTTCAACGTGGCAGATTGTTCGAACTGGGCGGAGCGGTTTGCAAGATGAGTGAAGCGGGAGACGCGGACGAGAGAAAGGACGCGGACACGGGGCACCTGACCGTGGGTGAGATTCGCAGGGCTCACGGGATCAAGGGCGAGTGCATCGTGACGCCGACGACCGACGACGTGGTCGACGTGTACGCCGCCGGTCGCGTGCTGCCGCTCGGCGACCGCGACGGTCGGCGGCTCGAGCCAGAGGAACGGCTCACCGTTCGGCGGGCCAGGCCGACCAAAGGTGGCCTGATCGTCCAATTCGACGAGATTACCGATCGAACACAGGCGGGTTCGTTGTCGGGGACCACGCTGCTCCTCGCCCGGGACGAGGTGCGGCCGCTGGACGAGGGCGAGATGTTCGTCCACGATCTGTTCGGCCTCGAGGTCTACCTGGTGGACGGTGGCCGGGTGGGCCGCGTGGCCGATGTGTACGAGGGGGCCACGGGCTACATTCTGGGCGTCGAAGGCGCGAACCGGGAGCACCTGATCCCGCTGGGCACCGGGATCGTACGCGAACTCGACCTGGCGAGCCGCAGGCTGATCATCGAGCCGCCACCCGGGTTGCTGGAAACCTGAGACCCGGCGAGCGCCGAACGGGTGACGAAATGCGGATCAACATTCTGACGATCTTCCCGGACTTTTTCGCCGGCGCGCTGGGCCTCGGCATCCCCGGGCGTGCCGCACAGAAGGGTCTGGTCAGCTACCGGACCGTCGACCTGCGGGACTACACCCACGATCGTCATCGGACCGTCGATGACGAGCCGTACGGCGGCGGCGCCGGCATGGTGATGAAGCCGGAGCCGTTCTTCGAGGCGGTGGACGATCTGGAGCCGGTCGGCGCGATCGTGCTGCTCGACGCCCGCGGCCGGGTCTTCCGGCACGAGGATGCGGTGCGACTTTCGCTGCAGCGCGATCTCACCCTGCTCTGCGGACACTACAAGGACGTCGACTGGCGGGTCGCCGAAGGGCTGGCCACCGACGTCTTCTCCCTCGGCGACTTCGTACTCAGCGGCGGCGAGCCGGCGGCGCTCTGCCTGGTCGACGCCGTGGTTCGGCTGCTCCCCGGCGCCCTCGGCGACCACGATTCGGCGGCTACCGACTCCTTCTATGACGAACCGCCGCTGCTGGCGCCGCCGGGCTATACCCGGCCGCCGGAGTATCGGGGGATGGAGGTGCCTGAAGTTCTGCGCTCCGGTGACCACGAGGCGATCGCCCGCTGGCGCCGCCAGGCGGCGGAGCGTCTGACCCGGGAGATGCGGCCGGACCTCTGGGAGCGGGGCGGGGCGGGCGACGACAGGGTGGGGTAGAGGCGCGAATGTCAATTCTGGATATTCAATCATAAAGGGGAAGGCTCAATGTTCACGTTCGATTCTCAATTTGCCAATTGATTGAAAAGTGATAATTGGATGTGAACATTGAGCCTTCTCCTTGAGAGTTGAATATCGAGAATTGAACATTCACACCCCCAAAGAGGGGGGTTTGACGTCCGCCCGGCGCCGATTATCTTGTAAGGCTGGCTAGTAGACCGAACGTTGTCGCCGGGTATGGAGACGTGTGGAGATGGACGTAATACAGCAGATCGAGAAAGAGCAGCTCAAGAAAGACCTTCCCGACCTCGATCCCGGCGATACGGTGCGCGTCATGGTCCGGGTGAAGGAAGGCGACAAGGAGCGCTTGCAGCCGTTCGAGGGCATCTGCATCGCCCGGCGTGGCGGCGGTCTCAGCGAGACCTTCACCGTCCGGAAGGTATCGGGCGGCGTCGGCATCGAGCGGGTCTTCCCCATCAACTCGCCGTCGGTGTCCGAGATCAAGGTTCTCCGCAAGGGCAAGGTCAGGCGGGCCAAGCTCTATTATCTGCGCCAGCTGAAAGGCAAGAAGGGGCGCATCAAAGAGAAGCGCACCCGCTGAGGCGCGGCCATGGGCCGCCGGGCGATCGCCCTCACCACCGAGCGCCGGTACTGGCGCGCCGGATTCCCTCACATCGCTGGCGTCGACGAAGTCGGCTGCGGCTGCCTGGCCGGACCGGTCGTGGCGGCGGCGGTCATCCTGCCCGTCGAGGGCGGCGTCAAGGGCGTCGTCGACTCGAAGCTCCTGAATGCGGTGCAGCGCGAGGAAATCGCCGCGGCGGTGCTCGAGCGGGCGGTGGGCGTGGGCGTCGGCGCCGCGTCGACCCGGGAGATCGAACGGCTGAACATTCGGCGCGCCACGCGCCTGGCCATGCAGCGCGCGCTCGGCCGCCTTCCGGTGGAGCCCGACACCGTGCTGGTGGACGGGCGCCCGCAGCCGGAGCTGGGCGACCACCTGGCCATCATCAAGGGTGATCGGAAGTGCCACTCGATCGCCTGCGCGGCCATCGTCGCCAAGGTCGTCCGCGATCGGCTGATGACGCGGCTGGCGGACCGCTACCCGGGCTACGGCTGGGAGCACAACGTGGGCTACGCGACCCGCGACCATCGCGAGGGGATCGTGCGCCACGGCGTGACGCCGCACCATCGCCGCACTTTCTTGGGCGTACAGTACACCCTCGACTTGGCAGACGGGTGAAGCGGGCAGCCAGACCCGGGATGTGCTGAAGGCGGGTAGCGGCACACCCGGCCAGCTGGCCGACCTGCTCGCCTACCGCCGGGTCATGAGCCAGGTGGCCGGGTGGCCGATCGCGGCGGCGAGCTACGCTCGCTTCGGTCTGTACCTGCTGTTGCCCGTGGCCGCCTGGATCCTGGGCGCGCTGATCGAGTCGTTGATCCAGGCGCTCTTCTTCTGACCGCCGTGGGATCCTACGAGACCAGCCAGCTCACCAGCAGGTGACATAGGCAGGAGAGGATGATCCGTCTGATCACGCGGGGCTCCTTTCGGGGTGATTCGAGCGCCGGGACGATCCGGCTGGGGCCGCGAGGGGACGAGGTTTTCGTCTTCGCGGGCAAGCGGTGTGCCGCGGGCGATGTGACTGCGAAGCCGCCTGCGCTGTGCTTCGGTCGCGCTCCTCGCGCCTCGACGCTGCGTCGGCCCCGTGTGACCTCGACACTTCCGTGTCTCATCGGGACGCGGGGGACCAAGCTGCAGGAGGTGTGAGTTGTTCCCGCCCGCCGTGAGCGCGGTTCACCTGGTGACGTTGCGGAGCCGGTTGCTCCGGCAGGGCGTTTGGGTCTACCGTGTGGGTCCGTGGCTCATCGACACCGGGCCGGCGCACGCGCGGCGGCAGCTGCTCGGGTGGTCGGGAAGTGCAGAGGCCGACGGCTGCCTGATCAGCCATGGCGACGAGGACCATGTGGGGAACGCCGGCGCGCTCCAGCGGCGCGGAATCGTCTTGCGGGCGCCACCGGAGGTACTGGCCGAGCTGAACTGGACGCCGCGCCTGCCGCTCTACCGGCGCTGGGCCTGGGGAACGCCCGAGGCCGCCGATGTCCTGCCGCTCCACGGCCCGGTCGACCGGGACGGCTGGCGCCTGGTTCCGATCCACACACCGGGCCACTCGGCCGATCATTTCGTCTACCACGAGCCGGAACGGGCCCTGGTCTTTTCGGCAGACCTTTACGTCGCCGCTCGCGTCCCCGTCGCCCGACCTCGCGAGAACGTCGGCCGCCTGATCGACTCGCTCCGTCGCGTCCGCGAGCTCGAGCCCGAGATGCTGTTCTGCGCGCACCGCGGCCCGATCGACGATCCGGCCGCACGGCTGACCGCCAAGCTCGACTGGCTCGAGGAGCTGGTCGGTCGAGCCCGCGAACTGGCCGGTCGAGGGTGGGAAACGCGACGGATCGCACGCCGCCTGCTGGGCCGCGAGGGCGTGATTACCTGGGTGACGGGCGGCGAATACTCGAAGGCGAACCTGATCGAGGCGGCGCTGGCGGATAGCGGTTCTAACGGTCCTGGCACGGACATCGACACGATCTGAACCGCCGCGATCCTGCCGTCGCCGGCATCGAGCTCAACGGAGGAGGCTATGCGTACTCTCTTGTTCGTCGCGTGCTGCTGGCTCGTCGTCGGCGTCGGGGTAGTCGACGCCCAACACGAACAGCACCGCTCGCCCTACGCCGATGAAGCGGCCAGCGAGATCGCATCGCTCTCGGCCAAAGAGGTCGAGGGGTTGCGCAACGGCGACGGGATGGGCTTGGCCCGGGCGGCGGAGCTCAACAGTTACCCGGGTCCCCGGCACGTCATCGACCTGGCCGACGAGCTGAGTCTCTCCGCCGAGCAGCGAGCCCGGGTGACGGAGATCTTCGACGCGATGCACGAGGCGGCGGTCCGCCTGGGCGCCGAGATCATCGAGGCCGAAGGCACAATGAGCCGACGGTTCGAGCATCGGCACATCGATCGGGCGGCGCTCGAGGAGCTAACCGAAAAGCTGGGCGCGCTCTACGGCGACCTTCGCAACGTTCACCTCGAGGCGCACCTGGCGGTGGCGGAGGTGCTCGATCCCGAGCAGATCGCGGAGTACGATCGATTGCGTGGTTACGCTGACCGGCGTGAAGAGATGGAGGACGGCGAGGGTTAAGCGTTCGCGGCTCAGCGGTCGCCCCGCCGTCCGAGGAACGACACGCCCAGGCTGCCGGAGCGCACGTCGCCCCCCGACTCGAGCCCGGCGACCCCGGTCGCGCGGGTCGAGGTGCCGTGCAGGTTGACGCCGATCCGGAAACTCTCGAAGTCGCCGTCACCGTTCCACTCCGCCAGCGCCAGGAACTCGAGCTGTGGGATCACCCGCCACGATCCGCCGATCCGAAACGCCCGGAAGTCGCCGGTGGTTCGGTAGTCGCCCTGAGCCGACAGGCTGAACCGCCCGGTCTCCGGTTCTCGGAACGTGACCGCGCCGACCACACGCTCGTCCAGCAGGGTGTCCCGGACGACCGGCGACCCGATGTCGCGCCAGGTGAGACCGAGGCTGAAGCCGGAGGGGGCGACGAACAGATAACCGAGGTCCCAGCTGCCGTCTGCGTCGCCCACCGTGCGCCACGTCCGGGTGACGCCGAACCCGTTCCCCCGAGTCGCCAGTCCCACCGACAGCGTGTAGCTGTCACCCTGCGGGGCGCGCCCCGGATCCCGGTACTCGTCGTGGCCGTACCCGAACCCGACGGGTCCCCACTGAAGGCCGATCAGATACTGGCCCGCCTTCCAGCTCCGATCTTCCGGACGGTCGAACGCGACGTGTCCGCCCAGCAGCGACGCGTTGAAATAGCCGGAGGCGGCCGGGTTCACCCAGAGGCCCGCCGCGTTCCCGTACTCGGAGACGAACCGGTACGTCTGCACGTCGGTCACCCGGTACTGGCCGGCCGCGGGCGTCGCGGTCAGCGTCAGGATGGCCAGTCCCAAGATTTTGGAGAATCGCACCGGTCGGCAGCTCCCCCGCTGGTAACCACCCCCCATCCCGCCCCTATTCTGCGCCTTACGTCGCGAGGGGGCAAGGGAACCTCGTCCGGTCCTTGACCTGACCGGGCTGGTGAGGTATCACTTCGGGTTCAAAAACACGCCTCAAGGGAGTTGCATGAATCATAGAGCACAGGCTGCCGGCTCGGACACCGGCCGCAGGGTGGTGGTCGAGGCCCGGGAGGTCAGCAAGCGGTACGCCCGCAACTGGGCCCTCAAGGCGGTGGACCTCCGGGTCGAGGGGGGTGAGCTGGTCTCGCTGCTGGGACCCAACGGTTCCGGGAAGAGCACGCTGCTGCGGGTTCTGACTGGCGTGACGCGTCCCACCTACGGCTCGGTCGAGCTGTTCGGCGCGCCGCCAAAGACCAGCAACGGAAAGCGTCAGCACCTCGGTGTGCTGCCGCCCCAGTCGTATTTGTACGGCGAGCTCACGGCTCTCGAGAACCTGAACTTCGCCGCCGTCATGTACGGCCTGAAGAGCCACGACGACGAGCTGGTCGAGGCCCTGGCCCACGTGGGGCTGGAGCAGGCGGCCGACCGGCAGGTCCGTACGTTCTCCAGCGGCATGCGCAAGCGGCTGGCGCTGGCCCGAGCGACGCTCCACGACCCGGAGCTCGTGCTATTGGACGAGCCGTACGGCGCGCTGGACGTCGAGGGGATCGGGTGGGTGGACGCTTTCGTGGGCGAGCTTCGCGAGGCGGGCAAGACGCTGGTGATCGCCACCCACGAGATCGGCCGGGCGCTGGCGCTGTGCGATCGTGCGGTCTCGCTGCGCGGCGGCCGTGTGGTGTACGACGGCCCCACCTCCTCCTACGAGGGCGCCGTATCCGGCGCCACCGATTCGGTCCGGATGGAGGCGAAGCGCTGATGGGTGACGCCAGGCGGGCGCTGGCGCTGGTCCGCAAGGACCTGCTGACCGAGCGGCGGAGCAAAGCCGCGTTCAACGCCATGGCGTTCTTCGCCGCCATGGTTCTCTTCATCTTCAGCTTCGCACTGGGGCCCGACGCGCCAGGCATGGCCGCGGGCTCGGGACAGACGCTGCTGCAATATCTGTGGCCGGGTCTGCTCTGGGTGGCGATCTTCTTCACCGGGATCCTGGCCCTCAGTCGCTCGTTCCAGGTCGAGATGGAGAGCGGTGGCATGGAGGCGCTGCGGCTCTACCCCGGCGACAAGAAGGCGATCTACGCCGGCAAGCTGGCCGCCAACCTGATCATCCTTGGGGCGATGGAGCTGATCCTGATCCCCGTCTCCGCCATCCTCTATAACATAGACCTGATCGACAAGCTGCCGGCGCTGCTCGGTGTCGTCGCCCTCGGCAGCCTGGGGTTCGCCGCGGTGGGCACGTTCTACGCGGCGCTCACCGCGAACTTGCGGGCCCGCGACGTCATGTTGCCGGTGCTCCTCTTCCCGGTGCTGGTCCCGGTCATCGTGGCGGCGGTGAAGGCGACCACACTGGTTGTCCGCGGCGACCTGATGGGCGAGCTTTGGACCTGGATCCGCATCCTGGGACTGATCGATCTGGTGCTGCTGACCGTCTGCACGCTCACCTTCGAGTTCGCGATCGAGGAGTAGACGGTCAGAGCTTTCATAAGGAGGGCAAGCCCGTGACGGCTGACAAATTCGGTAAGATCTGCGGCATCGCCGCGCTCGTCCTGCTCGCTGTGGGACTCGCCACCGGCATGCTCGTCGCCCCTCGAGAGCGGATCATGGGGGACGTGTACCGCATCATGTTCGTCCACTTCCCCAGCTGGGTGGGTACTGCCGCCGGCTACCTCACCGCGTTCGTTGCCAGCATCGCCTACATAAAGACCCGTGACTTCAAGTGGGATTACTGGGGCCAGGCGGGCGCCGAGGTCGGCCTGCTGTTCAACGTGACCGGCCTGATCACCGGCGCGCTGTGGGGCCGGCCGACCTGGGGCGTCTACTGGACCTGGGATCCGCGCCTCACCACCACCGCGATCATGGCGATCACCTTCGCCGGCTACCTGGTGCTGCGCGCGTTCATGGAGGACCCCGAGAGCCGTGCGCGCGCGGCGTCGCTGGTCGCCATCGTCGGCTTCGTGAACGTGCCGATCGTCTACTTCTCGGTCCGCTGGTGGCGAACGCTGCACCAGGTACAGTCCAGTCCCGAGACCGTCGACCCGCAGATGGTCTGGCCGCTGCGCGCCATGATGCTGGCCTTCCTGCTGCTCGGCGTGTTCATGATGACCCGACGCGTCATGCTCGCGCGCCTGCGCGGCGAGGAGGAAATGGAAATGGTGAGATTGGAGGTGGCACGTGACTAAGACCGCAATCGTCGCCATCGTCGTCGGCCTGGCCGCCATCGCACTCGTCGTCTTCGCTGCCACCACCCGCGACATGAGCAACGCCGACTTCCTGATTGCCGCCTACGCCTCGGCGACCGTCATCCTGGTCATCTATATCGTGTCCCTGAGCAACCGGCTGAAGAAGGCGCAGGAAGCTAGAGGCGGTGAGGGGTGAGGGTGGGGGTGAGGATGAACAGTAAACAGTGAGCAGTAAGCAGGCCGTGGTCGATGCGAGTTTCGGCCACGGCCCGCGTTGCTTTCGGGGTTACTGTTTACTGCTTACCGGTTCTCCTGTACCGTATTCGCCGCCCCGATGATCCGGTCCAGCGTCGCCCGCAATTCGGCTTTCGTCTCGTGGATCGCCGCCGAGTCGCCCGACGAGCGGTCGCTGTACAGCTTCCGAACCTGTCTGATGAACGTGTCCAGCTCACCCCGCAGCACCAGGTTGGCACGCTTGTGAAGCAACCGGCCGGTCAGTCGCCAGGTGCCGACGTATAGCAGCATGGCACCCAGCGCCAATAGCAACACGTGCAGCGGCGGCAATGCCAGCACGTAGAGCTCTACCGCCACGATCGTCACGCCGATCAGCGCCACGATCTTGTCCAGAGTGCGCCAGGGAAAGCCGGTCATCATGATGTCTACCTCGATCAGGATCGAAGCCTGCGGAGCAGGATCCGAATGGGCCCTGTCAGGCCGTGATCTTTCAATGGACGGGCGGAAGGGAAGGTGAGGTTACATGGCTTACACCCCGACCCCCGTATACGCGGTGACCCGGCCTTTGTTCCCGGTCGCATCGGTCCGAGCCGACCGCGCATTTGCGCCTGCGATAGCCTATTATATGGTACTCCAACGGGCAGGTCGAGCGTTTGGCCGGCCCGGGCGAACGAGACGATCCACGGTGGCGAGACGATGGACGCGGACGACCTCGACGAACTGTTCCCCAGGGGCGATGGGTTGGCCGATACCGAGGCCACGGTGGGATGCCCGTACTGCGGGGCCACGAGCGTGATCGTCCTCGATCCCGGGGGCGGTTCGGTGCAGCGCTACGTGGAGGACTGCGAGGTCTGCTGCCGACCCTGGGAGGTCACGGTCCGCTACCACGGCGGAACGGCCGAGGTGCGGTTGGAGCCGGCGCAGGACTTCTGAACTCGCTCAGCCTGGCGTCAGCCCCGGTACGCTCCGGGCGCGTTACTCTTCCTTTCGCAGTCGCTCCAGCGACTCGCGGAGCGCGCCGACGCCGACGGCATGTCGGTTGATGTGGGCCCAGGGATCATCGCGCTGCGCCAGCCGACGGTTAAGGTTGCGAATCGTGTAGCGCTGTGGGTGCATGTCGGAGTCGCCAAGCTCGTCCCAATCGATCGGCGTCGCCACGGGAGCACCGTCACGGGCGCGCACCGAATACGGGGCGACCGCTGTCTGCCCATAGGCGTTCCGCGCCGTGTCCAGAAAGACCCGGTCGCCCCGCTTCGCCTTGCGCTGTTCGGTGGTCAGGTCGTCGGGATGTCGCCGCGCCAACGTGTCGGCGGCCAGCTGGGCGAACTTTCGCACCTCGTCGAACTCGGCCTCGCGACGGAGGGGCACGACCACGTGGGCGCCGCTGGAGCCGGTGAGCATCAGGTGGGGCTCGAGCTCCAAGTCGCGGAGCAGATCGCGAAAGCGACGCGCCGCCGTGCGCACCGGCCCGAAATCGTCGCCCGGCGGGTCCAGGTCGAAGATCATACGGTCCGGTCGCTCGATCCGATCCGCCCGGCTGAGCCAGATGTGGGGCGTGATGCAGGCCTGGTTGGCCAGGTAGACCAGCGTCGCCTTCTTGTTGCAGAGCACCTGCTCCTGTGAACCGCCGCCCTTCACGTCGATCCGGGCACGGTCGATCCAATCGGGGAAATAGTCCGGCGTCTCCTTCTGATAGAATCCGTCGTTACCGATGCCGTCGGGAAACCGCTGTAAGGTGAGGGGGCGATTCTCGAGGTGGGGGGAGGTGACATCGTAGACCCCCTCGTAGTAGTCGATCAGGTCACCCTTGGTGAGCCCGTCGGCGGGGAACAGCACTTTATCGAGCTTGGAGAGCTCGACCGTATTACGCCCGTAGGTCCGCCTCGGATCCGACATCCGGTCACATCGCCTTCAGCAGCGCCAAAGCGGCAGAGGCCGGAGCGAGGCGATGGATGCCCACTCCGGCCTCTGCACGTGACAGATGAACGGCGGCTCCCGGTCTAGTGAGTACCGGCGCTGTCGCCCTGCCACTCGGTGTCTTTCTCGCCCGTGGTGGCTTCGCCCGTGTCGTCCTTACCGGCGCCCAGCTTATCGAGGAAGTCCTTGATCTGTTGCTCGGCCTCCTCCCGGGCCATGCCGTATGTCTGCTGGAGCTTGCCGATCAACTGATCGCGCTTACCCTCTATCGCCTGCAAGTCGCCGTCGGTCAGTTTGCCCCAGCGCTCTTTGACCTTGCCCTTGTACTCTTTCCAATTGCCTTCGATTCTGTCCCAATTCATCGGCTCGCTCTCCTGTCTATCTCTTTTGTTTTAGTGGTTGAACTTGTTTCTGCCCTTCAGGGCATGTTCATGTCATGAAGCCTCTTCGAGAAAATCGTTGACCTGACGCTCGGCCTCCTCCCGGGCCATGCCATAAGTTTGCTGCAGCTTGCCAAGAAGCTGATCGCGCTTGCCCTCTATCGCCTGCAGGTCATCGTCGGTCAGCTGGCCCCAGCGTTCTTTGATCTTGCCTTTGTACTCGTTCCAGTTGCCTTCCACACGATCCCAATTCATCCGCTCGTTCCTCCTTCGCTAGCGTTCGTCAGCGCCGTCAACACCAAACACCATGTGAGATACGAAACCGGCGCGACACGAACTATCTGTCATCGGCTTCTTTCGATCCACGCGTGTTAATTTAAGGGTTTTCCGTTAGCCGTGCGTTAAGCTGCCGTCGCCTGTTTGCGGGCCACACGATCATCTCTCTAGATTCCCCCGAACGAATTTCAACCTACGACTTTGCCGCCTGGCCGCGGCACGTATCCGGGTCTGGATAATTGGCTTTCTATCTTCGCACCCTTGGAGAGCTTTCGCTCTGGGCCGATCGTGAGGCGGCCGAGCCGGTCATGTCCGACTCCAAGCCGCTCCTCATCGTGGCGGTGCTGGCGCTGCGGCCCGATCGCAGCGCCAGCCGCGACTACCTGGCCGATCTGCTCTGGCCGGACTCGGACCGCACCCGCAGCCGCCGTTCGCTGCGGCAGGCGATATTCAACATCTCGCGCAACGCCAGCGACGAGCTGCTGATTGACGACGAAGCCCGGTCCGGCTTAAATCTGGCTCGCGAGCGGCTCGCGGTCGACATCGTCGAGTTCGACGAGGCGCTGGAACGCGAGGATTTCGCCGCCGCCGCACGGATCCACCGGGGGCCGTTTCTGGCGGGGGTGGATCATCGGGCGGGCTCGGAGTTCGAGAGCTGGGTGGACTCCCAGCAATCGCGGGTGAGGATCGGTTTGGAGGTCGCCTACACGCATCTGGTCTCCGACGCGCTGGAGGCGGGTGAAACCGAGCGGGCGGTGGAGCATGCCCGCGCCTTCGCCGACCTCAACCCGCTGGACGAGCGGGCGCAGTCGACCCTGGTGCGGGCGCTCCGCGCCGCCGGTGACGAGGTGGGCGCGCTCCAGGCGTACGAGGCCTACCGGACCCTGCTGGAACGCGAGCTGGGAGAGGATCCCGCCCGGGAGTTGGAAGAACGCGTGGACGAGATCCGCGACGAGGTCCTGGGCCCCGCGACCGAAGTGCTGGATTCGACGGCGGCCCCGGAGGTGGAGGAACCANNCCTCCGCCCCCTTCGCCTCCTCCGCGGCCGGCCCGTCCGGCCGCCGGTTGGTGGCGGCTGCGGGACCTGTTGGTTCGCAGAACGATGGTCACCACGTTAGTGGTGCTGGGTCTGGCGGCCCTTCTCGTGTTGGGCGGGTTCGGGCTGTGGAACATCTGGCTGGCCCGCGCACCGGTGGAGATGCCGGCGCGTGGCGTGCTGGCGCTGACCGGCGCATCGGCTACGCGGTCGGTCGTCGAGTTGCAGTTCCGCGGGACCGAGATCGACTGGGAATCGTCCGGCCTGGCCCCGGGCGAGCTGGCCGCGCCCGACGGCCGCTGGGTGGCCGGGACGCTGCGGACTCCTGAAGGTTTCGACCTCGTCGTGCGCGGCAGCGAAGATGTCGCGGCAGCCACGCCGGGCGCCCTGCCGGGGAACGAATTTCCCCTCGCCTGGTCGCCGGATTCCCGCTATCTGCTGTACGACGACGAACGGCTGGAAGAGACGGGGCGGAGCTATCGTCATTACCTCACCGTTCTGGACCCGACGGCAGGCACGACCCGCACCCTGGCGGAGGCGGTCGCCGACGAGCCGATCCGAGCGGCCTGGTCGCCCCTCGGTGCGGAGATGGCCTTCGGCATCGGAAACGCCGGCCGGCCGGGGCCTGGCGCCGTGCTGGACCCTGGTGTCTACCGGGTCGGGTTCGATGGGACCGGTCTGCGGCGACTCGCCGCCGGTCGCGATCCGGTGTGGTCGCCCGACGGTCGCCGGCTGGTCTTCGTGTCCGGCTCCGCCGATGGCGGCGACGCCGGTCTCCAGCTAATCCGGGTCACCCGGCCCCACGACCGTCGAGTCGTGACGGCGCCTGGATCACTGGCCACCCCCCTCTGGGTCGCGGACCGCTTACTGCTGGCCGTTCGCGAACTCGCCGGTCGCAGCGATGTCTGGGCCTTCGATTTGGAGGGCCAGCGCTGGCGTCGCCTGTCGCACCGCGGTGATGTGGCCGCGCTCGTCGGGTTCGCGCCGGGTACGTCCGCACGGCGCTGGATCGAACGGGTGGAGGCGGTACCGCAGCGCGCCCTGACGAGCCCGGGCGAGCACCTCCACTTCGCCCTTCGTGTCGAGGATGTCGCCGGGATCCCCCGCCCACGCCTGGCGCCCGAGGCGACGTGGAGGAGTTCAGATTCCACGGTCGTTCGGATGTCCGGGGCTGGACGGTTCGAAACGGTGGGGGAAGGCCTGGCCTCGCTCATCGCCAGCCTTCACGGGTGGCGCGCCGACACGCTGTTCGTCCGTTCCACCTCGCTGGGCGTGGTCGGCGCGGGAGCCGCGTTCCGTGAAGACTGGAGCGATGGGCTGCAACGGGAACGCTGGCAGCCCTTCGGCACGCCGCCCCCCGCGGTGCGAACCGGGCGCGAGGTTCCCTATTATTTCCTGAGCAACGGAGACGAGCACTTCGAGAGCGGGGTCGTCTCGTCGGAGTCGTTCTCGCTGGAGAACGGCTTGACTCTCGAGATCCGCGGGCAGATGGCTTTCGGCGGCCTTCCCGCTCAGTCGCTCTCGTTGGCCTTCTATCCCGCGAACGATCTGGAAGCCACCGACTGGGTGAGCGCCGCTCCCCTGGCCGGACTGAGCATCAGCGCGCCAGACTCCGCCAAACCTCCGGAAGGCCGGTTGCGCGGTCCCGCGCGAAGCGACCGAATCGAATTGTCCGGGCTGGGGGACGGCGGCTGGCATGATCTGGCGTTGCAGGTGGCCGCCGACGGCGAGGTGTGGCTTGTGGTCGATGGGCGGCTCGTCTGGCGGACGAGTTGGAAGGTCCCGCTGACGGGGCGCGTTCGCGTAGGCCTGGGCGGTCAGACGCTGAGGGCGGAGGTCAAGCACGGCCCCCTGGCGGTGTATGCTGTCGCCAGGTACAGCTTGCCGCTGCCGCGGGACTAGGTTTCCGACGCAACGCGCTGGCCCGAGCCGGCGCTGACGGATCCGGCCCCGCGGGGCCCGGTCGCGCCGCCGGAGCCGCGCGCCGTCCACCGGAACGGACTCCGTTTCGCGAACCTCAGCAAGCTGAGCCCTCGCTGGTTGAGCTTCCGCGCGATCCGCTCCAGTCGTTGCGTCGATCTTGCCGTGCGCCTCATCATCCCCTCGATCCTCTTCAGCGAATCCCGGATGCTGGTGAGGCTGGCTTCCCGCACCTGAGCGACCATTTTCAGCCGGTGCGCTTCGCGTCCGAGCGATCGTGCCAGCTCTGGCGCGCCGGGGTCCTCGAAACTGCCCGCCCGGCCGGCCAGGCGATCCAGCGTTTCGGCGCTCTCACGCGTCTCGGCATCGGTGACCGACTCCAGCCGTTCCGCCGCGGTCGCCGTCGCGGCGGCCGTTCGGTGAGCGTTCCACGTCTGGTCGATCGTCGCCTCGAGTATCTCGCTGGCGTGAGAGGCGAGCGCCGTGGCCGTGCGGCCAAGCCGCCTGACGGCCAATCGGTTGAACAGGACCGCTGTAATGAAGCCGCCTAGGAAAGCGAGCGCGCCGGCGACGATCAGTGTCTCACTGACGGGGAGCGGCGCGGCGGCGATGGCCGTGCCAACGATGGGGCCGGGTACTGCGGGTAAGACGATCATTGTCTTGCTCATTCAGGTTGAGACTCGTGGGACGGTCCGGAGCTGATCATATCCTGCAGCCACGACCACACCCTGTATACTTGATTGGCCGCGGTATCGTCCTCCCCGACCGCTGGCTGATCCTCATCATCTTCATCATCGATCGCTTCGCCGTAGTCAGGGTCTCCTCGTCCGGAGTCGCGGTTGCTGGCCCGCAATTCGTCGGCCAGCGTCCACAGGTGCCGATCCAACTCGCTCTTGTACAGCTCGTCCGGATGCTGCTCCGTTTCTGAGCCGCTGGCGGCGATTCGCTCGCCGGTCGTTGCGATCACCGTGGCAGGTTCACCGTCCTCCACAAAGCTTCGGTTGTTCTGGTTCAGTTGTTCGGGCGCCGATCCACGATTCGCGCTTTCGCGCCCATCGATCGCGAGTGAGTTTTCATGGCGGTCTTGCGTCGGTTCCCGCCGCGGCGATAGATGTTCGCAGCGGTAACCGACCACGTCGCGGCCGGGTCGAAGAACCACTATTTACTTTGGGTCGTATGCGTTAACAAATCGCCAACGGGCCGTTAGCTGTGAGGGGAGCGGGAATTGTCATGGCCGAGAACGACAAGCGAACCGCAGAAGCCGGGGCGGAGAAGCAGAAGCCATACGGCGATATTCTGGCCTCCGAGATCAGCCAGGGGCTTCACGAGCTGAAGCGCGAGGCCGGCGGCCTGGTCTTCTCCGGCCTCTCCGCCGGTCTCGATATCGGGTTCAGCCTCTTCCTGATGGGTGTGATGCTCACGACTGTCCAGGGCCAGCTGCCCGACGGCGTGACCCGCATCCTGGTCGCCAACATGTACTCGGTGGGATTCATCTTCGTGGTGCTGGGTCGTTCCGAGCTGTTCACCGAGCACACGGCGCTGGCCGTCTTCCCGGTTCTGAGCGGACAGGCGGGCCTCGGCGCTCTCAGCAGGCTCTGGGCTCTGGTCTACGTTTCCAACCTGATCGGTGCGGCCACATCCGCCGTCCTCTCCGTCCTCATCGGACCTGCCCTGAACGTGATCGAGCCCCGCGTCTTCGGCGAGATCGCAATCAGCCTGGTCGATCATCCCGTGTGGGTGGTCCTGCTCAGCGGCATCATGGCCGGCTGGCTGATGGGGCTCCTCTCGTGGCTGCTGAGCGCCAGCCGCGACACGATCAGCCAGGTCGTGATCGTGTGGCTGATCACGACGGCGATCGGGTTCGGCCAGCTCCACCATTCGATCGTCGGCACGGTCGAGGTGCTGGCCGGCGTCTTCGCCGACCCGGGCGTCACGTTCGGGGATTTCGGACACTTCCTGGTGTGGGCCACGTTGGGGAACGCGCTGGGCGGCGTCATCTTCGTCGCCGTGATCAAATATTCCCACGCGGTCAGGCAGCGCGACGCCGTTGCGTAGCGTCTGACGCCAGTGAAGCTCTGTTGGCGGGGCTTTAACGGCCCATTTATGCGCTGTCTCTATAATATCCCCGCAAAACAAGCACTCTTCGGCACCGTCCCGCGGGGGCACGTGCCGTTTGCAGAGTAACCGATCGAGAAACCAGAATCGGGCATGTTCCCTCCCTCCTTGAGGGGGCGAGCGTGCCAGGAGGGGATGAGCTGAATATGATGTCCAGGAAACAAGTCATGAGCCTGCTGGTCGTCGGGCTGTTGCCGGGCCTATCGGCCGTGGCGGCCTGCAACGACGAGACGGCGTCCGAAGCCGATACGGGGATGATCGTGATGGAGCAGGAGGAGATCACGGACGCCGGGATCACTCAGGCCATCGAGGTCGAGTTGATCGTCGACGAGGCCGTCGATGCCAACATGCTGGACGTCGGCACCGTGGACGGTGTGGTGACGCTCAGCGGTTCGACGGACAACCTGCTGGCCAAACAGCGTGCGGTAGAGATCGCACGGGCGACGCGTGGCGTGCGCTCGGTGATCAATCGGATTGAAGTCAACCCGATCCCACGTAGCGACGCGGCGATTCGCGACGATGTGGAAGAGACGCTCTACCTCGATCCGGCGACGGAGTCGTTCGAGGTCGAACCCAGCGTCGATGATGGCACCGTCACCCTCACGGGCACCGTGGAGTCGTGGGCCGAGCGGATGCTGGCCGAAGAGGTCGCCGCGGGCGTTGCGGGTGTGAGGGCCATCGAGAACAATATCGACGTTCGCTACACGACCGAGCGGACGGATTCGGACATCGAAGCCGATGTGGAAGCGCGATTGGCCTCCGACGTATGGGTCGATGAGGGGCTCATCGATGTCGAGGTCACCGACGGCGCCGTTTCCCTCTCGGGTACGGTGACCAGCGCGGCGGAGCGCATCCGGGCGCGCAACCTCGCGTTCGTAGCCGGCGTGGAGACGGTCGAGAGCGATGATCTTACGGTGAACCCGTGGGTCGAGGACACCACGGAACGCGACCGGCCTCAGACCTACTGGAGCGACGCGGCGATCGAGGAAGCGGTGGAAGACGCCCTCGTTTACGATCCGCGCGTCCTGTCGATCAATCCGAAGGTCTCGGTCGAGAACGGTGTCGTGACCCTGACCGGCAGCGTGTACAGCTTGCGGGCCCGTGAGGCCGCGGTCGAGGACGCCGAGAACACGACGGGCGTCTGGCGAGTCCGGGACTTCCTCAAGGTGCGACCGGAGGAGACGTTGGCCGAGGACGAGATCGAGCGTCGGGTCGCCCAGGCGATCGAGCGCGATCCGTACCTGGAGCGCTACGAGATCGACGCGTCGGTGATCGGCAACACCGTCTACCTTTCCGGCGGCGTCGATTCCGAGTTCGAGCGCCAGCGCGCCGAGACGGTGGCGTCGCGAGTCGCTACGGTGACCGAGGTGATGAACGGCCTGACCGTTTATGACACGACCGCGTTCAAGGACGATCGTGCCATCCGTCAGGACATCGCCGAGGGTATTTATTGGAACCCGTGGCTCGAGACCGACGAGGTCGCGGTGACGGTGGAGAACGGAGTAGCGACGCTCACCGGAACCGTCGACAGCCATTTCGAGCGGTCGATGGCCCGCGAGGAGGCGTTTGACGGCGGCGCCATCCAGGTCCGCAACCAGCTGGAGGTCGACATAGACACGGCCAGCTAGCCGCTGGGTCTGGTGAATCGACGGTGGGCCACCCGGAAATTTCCGGGTGGCCCATCTCATTAACCGACGCCGACCGCGAAGGCGATTACCGCGTCGAGCGCGGCAGCGGCGACACCCCCATCGACATCGGCTCGAGGGTCGTAGGAAGTGAGGGCCAGTGCACGGACCGCGAAGCTTCGGCGGACGGTGTCGAGAACGACCTGGAGCTCTCGTGAGGAAAGGCCACCGGGGGCCGCGTATTGAGTGGCGTCTCCGACGCCCGGGTCGAGCACATCGAGGTCCAGGTGCACGTAGGCCGGATCCACCCGCTCGCGCAAACGGCGCAGCTGCTGGTCGTAGCCGTCCTCGAGGTCCGATGCCGAGAGTGCGACGATGTTCGACCGCTCCAACAGAGCGGCCTCGCCAGGGTCCAGGTCACGCGCGCCTTTCAGGTGGACCTCTGGTTCATTGTGCTCCGATTAGCGGATCCACCGCGGTCCCGACCGCGTCGACGTTCCGGTCCTCGTCCGCGAACAGCTCATCTCGTGGCACCCGTCCGCCCGGCCGTTCCAGGATCTGAATACCACCGCCGTTTCGGAACAGAATGGTGCCCTCCATGTCGAAGACAGTCAGGAAAAACGACAGGGCGGGGAGCGTGCCGGAATACTGTGCCGTGCCGCAACTGCCGAAGACCTGTATGAGCGGCGGTTCGATGCATTCCGATGCGTTCAACCACTCGGCCTTGGCCGTGTTGTTCACCCGAACCGCGACAACTTCGATCGTTGGGATGATCAGGACATCCGGGCCGAGCTCGTCACGAATTTCCCCCAGCACCCGTTGATAAACCATGCGGACCTTCGCACTGTCTGCTTCTCCTGTCTTGGGATCGTACACCCCACCCATCTCCTCGGTGACCCGGTCCAGGCTCTCATCGAAATCACCCGCCCGCACCACGGAGAATCCTCCCGAACGAAAGGTCGCCTCGACCAGTGAGTCGAACTCCGCTTTCACACCCTCCTCGTCCGAGATGTCCACCATCACCCGGGTGGTCGCCAGGGCGATGGTACGCGTGCTGGCGCGGAACTCCTCCGCATCCATCGGGACAAGGTTCAGGTCACTCACCACCACAGAAGATGTCCCACAGGCCGCCGCGATTGGGACAAGGACCAGAATGACTAACAGCCGGGGTACGCCGAACATGAACGCCTTCCTCCTTTTGTCTCGCACCGCGGCACGATCCCGCCGGGGTACGGGCGGTACCACCCGGCCGGGCCCTGAGACCCTGTCGGCATGCAAGACAGCGATAGAACGTAGTGGAGCGATGCGGGCGTGCCGGGACTCGATTCCCGGCCAGCTTCGTGCAAGGCTGGATTGCTGCGATGTGCCACCGTTGTTGACCTTTCGGCTAATGGGGCCAGGTCAGCCTGGGGCTGCAACGAATCCAAAATGTGACCAAAGGTACGAAAAAGCAACCATCGGCTCGGCATCGGCATCGGAGACGCTTGACCGGATCGCCCCTCCCGCGGATTCTACCGAATCTCGATAAGGACGTATCCTTGAATGGCGGGCGACGTGCGAGCCGGGCCACCCGCTCATTTCCGGCCCTGCCGTCCGACGGTTAGCGTGACGGGAGAGGTGAGTTGACGCGGGTACTGGCGATCCTGATCGGCGGCTACCTCCTCGCGATCCTCGCGCTCAGTCTCTACGCGGGCCGGCGCGTGAAGAACGAGGAGGACTACATCGTGGCCGGCCGACGCCTGCCGCTCTGGCTAGCCTGGGGCACCCTGCTGGCCACCTGGTTCGGCGCGGCGACCATCCTGGGCGCCGCGGAGGCGGCCCGCGACGAAGGTGTCCGCGGCACGATACTCGATCCCTGGGCGTCGGCTGGCGCCCTCATCATCGCCGGCCTCTTCTTCGCCCGGCCGCTCTGGCGCATGCGGCTGCTGACCATGGCCGACTTCTACGCCCGGGTCTTCGGGGCGCGGGCGGAGCTCGTGGCCAGCCTGATCCTCGTCCCCGGGTACTTCGGCTGGGTCGCCGCCCAGTACGTCGCACTCGCCGGCATCCAGGAGACGTTCTTCGGCATCGCGCCCGGCGCCGGTATTCTGATCGCCGCCGCGGTCGTCCTCGCTTACACGCTGATCGGCGGCATGTGGTCGGTGACGCTCACCGACGCCGTGCAGATGAGCGTAGTGCTGGCCACGCTGCTCGTGCTGGGCGCCACCACGCTCAGCCACCTGGGCGATGGCTCGGCACCGGTCGGGCTGGTCGCCCTGTTGCGGGAGACGCCGGGCGATCGCTTGACGCTGCTCCCCCAGGCGGGCGCCGCCGCGGCGATCGTCTGGTCCGGCACGCTGGCCAGCGGACTGTTCGGCAACATACCCGGCCAGGACCTGATGCAGCGGGTCTTCGCCTCCCGGGACGAGCGGACCGCGGCCAATGCCTGCATCTTGGCCGGCGTCGTCTACCTGTCATTCGGGCTCATCCCGGTGGGACTCGGCCTGGCCTCGCGGGTCCTCATGCCCGGTGAAGAGGAAGGGAAAATCCTCGCCATCCTGGCGGCCGAATACTTGACGCCGGCCCTCACCGCCATCTTCGTCGTCTCGCTGGTCTCGATCATCGTCTCGACCTGTACCAGCGCCGTGCTCTCACCGGCCACGATCCTCGCCCACAACCTCCTGGCCAAAACCCGGCCGTTCCGCGGCCGCGAGCTGTTCACCGACCGGCTGTCCGTGTTGCTGGTGGCCCTGGCCTCGGTGGTCGTCGCCTTCTCGGGCCGCACGATCCTCGAGCTGCTGGAGCTGTCGCTCTCCAGCGTGCTGGTCGCGCTGTTCATCCCCCTCGTTGCAGGCCTGTTCCTCCGGGCCCGCAGCGAGCGCGCCGCGTTGTTCGCCATGGCGGCGGGCATCGTCGTGTGGCTGGCCCGGGAGCTCATGCAGGGCGTCATGCTGCCGATGCCCGAGACACACCAGGCGGCCACCTACGCGGCGTATGTCCGGGCCGAGTACAATCCCGCTGAGGTCGGCGCTCTGGCAAGCGGGCTGTTGTACGTGTTCGCGCTGCTGCCATCGGCGGTCTCCGGCACGCTGGCCAGCGCACTGGGCTTCGGCCTCGGCATCGTGAGGCGCGGCTGACGGTCAGAACGCCCGGCCCTGTCGCTTTGACCGAAACGCCGGGGTGACTCCACATATCACCCCACTTTAAACGAGCGCTGTATTTAAGTCACCAACAATAAGTTGCAGTCGTTTCCCCGGCCCGGTCCGTGGTTTGCCTCTGACGGTCGGCGCCCGGGCGGGCATCGGCTCAGCCAGCGGCAGCCGCTCTCCCCCGGGTTCTGTTCGTCGATCGCAGGAACGGAGGGAGGCGATGATCGCAGGGAGTTGCCTGGCGACTTTGATTTTGGCCGCGCTGAACGGACCCATCGACAGGGGTTCCGACTCGATGCCGGCCGTCGCGGTCGCGGTGACTTCCAGTTCTTCGGCCAACACGCCAGCCTGGGATATCCCCATCGAGTTCAACGAGGCCGTCGACCGCTGGCTGGCCTACTTCCAGCGGCGCGGGCGCCGGAATCTCCAGATTCACCTGACCAGGGCCGGGCGCTACGAGCCGGCGATGCGGGCGATCATGCGCGAGCACGGCTTGCCGCAGGACCTGGTCTATCTGTCGCTGATCGAGAGCGGCTACGATCCCAACGCGTACAGCCGGGCGCACGCGGTGGGTCTCTGGCAGTTCCTGGCCAGCACCGGCCGTCGCTACGGGTTGCGCATCGATGGCTGGGTCGACGAGCGGCGTGATCCGATCAAGGCCACGCGAGCCGCCGCCGCTCACCTGAAAGACCTGTACGAGGAATTCGGCTCCTGGTACCTGGCGGCGGCCGCCTACAACGGCGGGGCTCACCGGGTGCGACGGGCCATCCGCCGCACGGGCAGCCGCGATTTCTGGACACTCGCCCGCCGCCGCTATCTGCCGCGCGAGACGCGCAATTACGTCCCCAAGTTCATCGCGGCGGCGCTCATCGCGAAGCAGCCGGAAAAGTACGGGTTCTCGGTCAGCAGCGCTGGGCCGCTCAGCTACGACGTCGGCCAGGTGCCCGACGCCACCAGCTTGAGCGTGATCGCCGAAGCCGCCGGCGTGTCGCTGGCGGAGGTCGTGACCCTCAATCCGCAACTCGTCCGTCGTGTGACGCCGCCCGGCGAACGCTACTTCGTGCGCTTGCCCGCGCGAACCGGACCCAAGTTCGCGATCAACTACGCCCGCGTCCCGGCAGAAGACAGGCTCCGGGCGATCGAGCACACCATCCGGCGCGGCGATACGCTCGCTCAGCTCGCCAGAACCTACAGGTCCGATCTCTCCGCGATCCGTTCGGCCAACCCGGGCATCCGTCCGCGGCGCCTGAGAGTTGGTCAGTCGCTTCTGATCCCGATCTCTGGAAACGATCGTTAGCCGATAAGCGGTGCGAGAAAGCGCCGCCCGGCCAGCCGGTGGTCCAGGCACGCGGTCAGCAGGGGCTTGACATAGCACGACCGTTCGTGCTATTTTCTCCCCAATGGTTAGCAAGGGTGAAGAGACCAGAGAGCGGATCCTCGACCGCGCCATGGCCCTGGCCGGCATCATCGGCCTCGAGGGGCTGACCATCGGCCACCTGGCCCGGGAGACCGGCATGTCGAAGAGCGGGCTGTTCGCCCACTTCGCGTCCAAGGAAGAGCTCCAGCTCAAGGTCATCGAGACGGCCCGCCAGCGGTTCGCCCGCGACGTCTTCCTCCCCGCCCTTCGGGCGACCCGGGGAGAGCCCCGCATCCAGGAGCTGTTCGATCACTGGCTGGCCTGGGAGAAAGCCCGGGTCGGCGGCTGTCCCTTCACCGAGGCGTCGTACGAGCTCGACGACCGGCCAGGCCCGGTGCGGGACGCCCTCGCCGCCGCCCAGGGCGAGTGGGTCGACGCGCTGGCCAGGGCGGTGGAGATCGCCATCGACGAGGGCCATTTCCGCGACGACGTCGATCCCCGCCAGTTCGCCTGCGAGATGTACGGGATCTTTCTGGCCTACCACCTCTACCACCGCCTCCTCGACGCCGAGGATGCGGCCGACCGAGCCCGGGCGGCGTTCGATCGCCTGGTCGCCGCCTCCCGATAGAAACTTGGAGAGCTTCAAGATGAGTAAGAGCTACGCGCAGCCGATAAAAAGCACGACCGATCGTACGCAACTGCGGTCTCTTGATATGTCTGGGCTTCAGCGCCGGCCGCTGGCTGCCCATCGCTGGCCCGCCTTTCGGGCGCTGTCCACCCTTGTCAGCTGGATTCGTGACCCCCTTGGGATCGAGGCGCTGGAGGGCTGGTCGCTCGACGAGGAGGAGATCCGCGCCGACCTGGACTACGGTCGAGACTAGTTTCGCGATCCGGCCGTCGCTTCCGTATCTGTCCATTCCGGAAGAATGCCGGGCGATGTCGTCCACCCTATGGCGGGTGACTTCGAAGGCGGCTGACGGTACGTGCCGGTCTACCAAAACCGTAGGCGCGGCAATAGGTTGTAGGCAATTCCGACCGGGTAGCTCAGTTGGTAGAGCAGCGGACTTTTAATCCGCAGGTCGTGGGTTCGATCCCCACCCCGGTCACTTGCAAGTAAAAGACTTATGGGCTCGCTTCACCCCCGTTTCCCCTCGACCGTAGGCAAAACTGCAGACAAGCCCTTCCGCACGTCCTCGTTCGCGACCGGGGGCGCGATGTGGTCGCAACCTACCGAATCGGGCACGACCTCCATGCGGTGATACTCGAGGCCTCAATTGAAGCGAAGAGGTGGAAAACCGACTCTGCCATCGGCGTGAAACCGATGATGCGTTTGATCTCCCGTCTCAAGCACAGGGATCTCGGCGTTCTTGTAACAACTTCATACTTCGACAAGCAGGTGCAGCAGGAATTGATCGAGGATGGGCACCCTGTTCTTCTGGTTTCAGGGGACGACATCGCCCGTTTACTCATCTCGAAGGACTTCGACGACCTGTCGCCCGGCGGCCGCTTATCGGAGTGGATTGACAGTGTCAGGAGTCACACCCGGACGAGCTGAGCGATTCAGAACGAAAACATCCAGGCGAGTTTCGTTAACCGGTGGGGGGTCATGGAACGAAGAGCAGCAGGGTTTGGACGTATTAAGGGCGACTCCTTGCCAAAGCAGAGGAGGAGCCGGCGGGTGGGACCAGCCCTGAGCGACTCCGGATTTCCGCGGATCAGGGGGTTCTTACGGTCGAGGCAGGTGGGGACGGACCCGTCGATCTTCGGCGCCGCGGCCGTGCTCATGTTCGCGGTGGCCGTGAGCGCCAACCTGCTGCCCGCCCTCCGGCGACGCGGGTGAATCCGATCTTTACGCTGCGGCGGGAGTAGGACGGGCCGCGTCTCCGTCACCGTCGAGCGGGACCTCCTGGCCGCGGACCCGCTACTCCAGCTGGCCGTGGACCCGCTATTCCAGCGAACATCCCGAAAGCACCCCGTTCGAGCCGGAGGGTCCGCTGTAGCCCGAGCCGCCCCCCCACGCCTCCCGACTTGCTGGTGACGGTGTCATCTTGGAGTTTGCATTAGATTGGATGTTCGTGCGAATCGCATTTCCCCAACCGTCGCCTATTCGATGACGGACCGCTCGCCATTCCGGACGCTGTTCCGGGAGCTGAAGCGCCGGAAGGTGTTTCGGGTGGTGGCCGTCTACGCCATCGTCAGCTTCGTCCTCTGGCAGGTCGGGGACCTGGCCTTCGAGCCGCTGGGCCTCCCCCCCTGGACGATGACCCTGCTGATCGTCCTCACCCTCTTTGGTTTGCCCATCGCCGCCGTCCTCGCCTGGGCCTTCGACTTGACCCCAGAGGGGATGCGGCGTACGGAGGCGCCGGCCGGCGAGGGGACCAGCCCGGCGGAGTCGGAAGCGGAGGGAGCGGCTGAGCCGGCTTCGCCGGGGCACCCCTACCGGTTGCTGCTGGTGGGCCTCGCCGCCGGCATCCTGCTGGCGGTGGCGGGCTTGGGCTTCATCACCTGGATTCTGGACTTCGGCGGCGGGGACGCGGCCCGACGGAGCGCCTCCCCTCCGTCCGTCGATTTGACCGCGCACAGCGTAGCCGTCCTTCCCTTCCAGGTCTCCGGCTCGGGCGTCGAGGAATGGCGGGAGGGAATGGCGAACCTGCTTCAGACGGCCCTGGACGGCGCCGGCGGGATCCGGGCGCTGGACACCCGGGCCGTGCTCGCCCGGTGGGAACGGACCGTCGTACAAGCGGAGGACCCGGAGCGCCGTGCCGCGATAGAGGTGGCCCGCCAGCTGGGAGCCGGTTACACGCTTTTGGGCTCGGCTTTGGCCCTGGGGCCCGAGACCCGCTTCGTCGTGGACGTATACCGGACAGATTCAGGGCGGCGACTGGGCCAGGCTCAGGTGCAGGGGCCACCGGACAGCGTGCTTGCCCTCGGTGACGCGCTGGCCCGGGAGGTCCTCGGGCTCCTGTTGGAGAGGAGCGGGGAGGGGATCCCGTCCGTGGATCTGGCGAGCCTCACGACCCGGTCGATCCCGGCGCTGAAGGCCTACCTGGAAGGTGAAAGCCACTTCCGGAGGGGGGAATTCGAGGAGGCGATCGACGCGTACACGGAGGCCGTGCGGCGTGACAGTACGTTCGCCTTCGCCCATTGGCGACTCCATTTCGCCTACGGTTGGACCGAGGGGACGATCTCACTGGGCTCGGGACCCCGAGCGGACCGACACTTGGACCGGGCAATGGAGCTTGCCAGCCGTCTCCCCGAACGGGAGCGTCGCCTGGTGCGCGCAAACCACCTGTTCGGGCGGCGGGGCAGGACACTGGCGGCCGCCGACACGCTGCGGCGGCTGACGGAGCGCTATCCGGACGACCCGGACGCCCATTATCTGCTGGGTGAGCTGCTCTTTCACCATGAGGTGCCGCGGGGACCGCCGGAGGCGGATCGAGCCTTCGCCCGGGCGGTGGAGCTGGACTCCGCCTTTGCCCAATACCATGTGCATCGGGTGCATCTGGCGTTCAACTTTCAGCGGGACAGCGCGCTGGCCCTTGAGCGGGTACGGGCCCATCCCGGGCTCGCAGCGACCGATCCGGAGTTCAGGATTCCTTTCGCCCTGGCGTTCGGCGCGCCTGCGGAGCGCGAGATGGCCCTCCTGGCGCTCGACACGCTGTCGATGCCCGAACTCCACGACTTGCGCCACTTCCTCCGTCATCCGGCGGATGCGGATCTCCGGGAGGCGGTAGAGCTGCGCGCGGAGAGATCGCTCGACGCGCCGTTCACGCCAATGGATCCTCGGCGCGGACTCGTCACCATGCTCCGACGCGGCCGGCTGCGGCAGGTGTCGGCCCAGTTGGAGGCGTTGAAGGAAGGCGGCCTGGTGAATTGGCCTTGCCTGCTGCTCCGGGCTCGCTGGATGGGAATGCCGGTTCCCGAGGTCGACCCGTTGCGATACGTGCCAGAGGCAGTGTCGGCTGCCCCACCCGAGGTATTAGACGTGGTCTGCGCCGCGTTCTACGCGATGGAGGAGGAACGGTTCCGTGATGCCGAGGCTGCGCTGTCACAGCTGAGGGAGCTGGCACGGGAACTGGACCGGCGCTCCCCCGATCGAGCCGGGCCTTCCTTCGAGGAGGGGCTGGCCTTGGTGGAGGCCACACTCGAGGGGTACCGGGCTTGGAAGTTGGGCGAGCCGCAGACCGCGCTGGCGATCCTGGCGGACACGCCCTTCAAGACGCTCGGGCCGTTGGTGATGGGCGATCTTCATCGGGAGGCCGGCGACCTACGGACGGCGGAGGGCTGGTACTTGGGCGCCTGGTCTTGGCCGGTGGCCCACGAGCGCCTCGGCGACCTGTACGAGGAGCTGGGTGATCCCGAGAAGGCGGCCGCCGCTTACAGGCGCTTCGTCGCAGGGTGGGACGACGCCGATCCCGAACTCCAGGGACGGGTGGAAGCGGCGCGCCGCCGTATGGCTGCCCTCGAGCAGAACCTGGATCGTGATTAAAGCCTTTGGAGCCGGGCGAAACGCTTGCCGTCAGTAGCGCACCGGGCGCCGCGTTCGCCTTGTCGCCATGAACGGTCGCTTCAAACACGTTCTGCCCACGCAGCGATGCGCTTGTCGATCTCCTGAACCCGGTCTGCACGCTTCGCGGCTGCCGTCTCTTTCTCCACCTCCGGTCGCATATATTCCTCTGGCGCCTCCTATCCCCTCGAGTCTCGACGCCGGGTCTCCTCCATCGCACAAGCCGAGGTTTCGAGTGCGACGTCCTGCGTGAGGCGGTGACCTCCCCCTAAGAACTCGGAGCCCGCGCGCGCGTAAGTCTTCTGGTTTCTCGTTCTCTGGCGCTCCGCCGATTTGGGATATAGCCTTGATATTGAGGGATCTGAGAGTAGGTCGTTGATCGTTATTCATCTGCCTGGCAAGAATTTGCGATTCTCATCTTCGCGGTCGGCCTTTGCGTACTAAGTGTTGGAGATCAACCTGCACACACGACAATGATAAAGAGGAGTTCGTTGCTTACGCTGGCTGCGGTGGTGTTGTACGCCACCACAGCCTACGCACAGGTCGCCGATCTCGTAATCCGCAACGGCACGTTGCTCGATGGTACAGGCGTCAGCGCCTTTCGCGCTGACATCGCGATCGACGGGGGTCGCATAATCGCGATCGGCGACTTGCGGGAAGCAGCCGCCGAGCGCGTCATCGATGCATCGGGGCTCTTCGTAACGCCGGGCTTCATTGATCTTCATAGTCACGCCGATGAAGGACTTGCAGATCCGGAACGCGCATCAGCCGTCAACCTGATCACCCAGGGGATCACTACCGTCGTCGTGGGGCAGGACGGACTCCACGCCTGGCCGGTGGGTCAAAGCCTGGACGAGCAATCGGAAATTTGGAGGCGCCACGGGATAGGCGTAAACGTGGTTCCGCTCGTCGGCTTCTCGTCGGCGCGACACGAAGTGCTCGGCCCCAGTCACGATCCGGCCGGCCCCGATGAGGCGCTTGCCGTGGCTGCGCGCGCTCGCGAATACCTCCAACAGGGGGCTTGGGGGATTTCCACCGGCCTCGAGTATACCCCGTACGTCTCCACACGCGAACTGATCGTAGCGACGCGACCGGCGAAGGAGATCGACGGCTTCCATATCAGCCATCTCAGGGACCAGGGCGATCACCTGTTGGAGTCGATCGACGAGCTGATAGAGATAGGTAGGGAGACCGGCGTTCGTGTAGTGGCCACTCATATCAAAGCATCGGGTCACCTCAACTGGGGGATAAGCGAGTCCGTCGTGGAGAAAATCGCGGCGGCGCGCCGGGCAGGAATTCTCGTGTATGCCGATCTCACGCCGTACCTGAGTGGAGGCTTCGACCAGTCGCTCGTGCCCGAGCGGTTCGGGCCGATCACTGAGGAAACGCCGGTGAGCCCAGAGTTGCTCGCCGCTATCGATAGCGTAATCGCCGCTCGCGACGGCGCCGCTAGGATCACGATCGACAGCCACAACGAAGACAAGCTCGTCGGGTACAGCCTCGCCGAGGCCTCCGAGGCACGTGGCGTCTCCGAAGCCCGAACTGTCGTCGAACTCATCACTGAGGGAGTGATGTTCCGGCAGATACAGGCTTCGGAGAACGACATGATCAGATTCATCCGACAACCGTACGTCGCGGCATCCAGCGACGGCTGGGTCGTCGAGTACGGTCTGGAGGCGGAACATCCTCGTAATTACGGCGCCTTCCCTCGGCGGATTCGCCGGTACGTTTATGAGCTCGAAGCTATCGACCTCCCCTTCGCCATCCACACGGCCACTGGCTTAACCGCTGAGATCATCGGCCTTACCGATCGGGGCCTACTCGAAGTCGGGCGCTGGGCCGACATCCTGGTGCTCGACCCGCCGCGCGTCCGGGATCGCTCTACTTACAGCGATGCGCACCAGTACAGTCAGGGAATCCTGTGGGTGCTGGTCAACGGTAAGGTGGCGGTCGCCGACGGTATTCCGACCGGCTACCGGGGTGGGCTGGTGTTAGTCAAGTCGAGTTCACGCTGACTCGTTCCGTGGAGCTTGCAGCGACCCCCTCCCGCCGGGCGGCGGTTACGGGGAGGCGTAGCAGGCAAGGGCTCACCGCCGCCGCCAGCATGTCGTCGAAAGGTAGAGAGCTGGTGCGGTTCGTGTCGCTGCAGTTCCGGGACGGACCGGCCGGGGGCGCGGCCCCCGAGTTGCAGGGGCCGGATTCGTTGTTGTAGTGCCGATGAGTGCCGCTGTGTGCCTCTGGCACGGCGCGCTAGGACGCACTTTTAATCCGCAGGTCGTGGGTTCGAGCCCCACCCCGGTCACTATATAGACAAAGGGCTTTCGGCTATCCGGAGTGGGGAGGCGCGATTTCTTTGCCCGTAGGTTTGCTCATTCTTGCCGCATGAACCTGATTCAAAAATTCAATGCCAGCGCTTTCTTTCTCATAGCGGGCGCTAGGCCAAAGTTTCTACTCGTAGTTTTTGCGGACTGCGTAGGCGCGTTTCCGGGCCGAGGGGGTCCCCGGGGTCCCATCTACCGCTGACCTACACCGCGATTGAGGACCGCGATGGGCTAACGGATAGCCAAAGAGACCGCGAAAACCAGTGCGTACGCTGCGTTCGACAGCGAACAGCGCGTCCTATCCCCGGCCTTCGGTCGCGTTCGTACGCCTGGAGGCGCCAGCGGAGGAGCCTCGCCGCCGTACCGCTGCGGCGACGGAATACGGAATCGAGTCCCGCCGGGTTTGGCATTCCGGTGTGCTATGTCCGTTCGTATATCAGTACTGTCGTTGCTGGATCCGGCATCTGGTCATCGTCGAAATCAAACTCGGCGTCCTCATGGGTGAGTGTGAGGACGTCGCCCGAAAGACTGTACGAGACGGTGAAGGGCGGTGCGTCGTCATAATCGAAAGTCAGAGTGGTCTGCGAGAGGCTGATGCTGCCGGTTGCCTGAATGGGGTTCGCTCCGTCGGAGAATACGAATTCAAGTACGAAGCGGCCATTCTCTTCGATCACCAGCGTTACGGACGCTAACCCAACCTCTTGGAAGCCGTCCACCGTCTCCAGGGGGTTCGCGTCGTTCCTCCACTCGAACAGTGTCAGTTCCCAATTGCCAGCCAGGTCTGCGACGTTCGGCCCGTCAGGGCCCGCTCCATCATCGCCGCACGCGGTCAGGAGCCCAAATATGGCGACGAGTAATCCGATCCATTTGCGGTACATGTCCACCTCCGGTTGGGGCTTAAACGACTCTCACGAGTGTATCATCGGGCGGGTCAAGCGAGGATCAAGTGAAATCCCGTTCGCACGGGTAGCTAGAAGCTCCTGTCCGCCGAGCTGTGACCGCCGATACACCGTTCGATCCTTGGTCGCCGCCGGCGGCGCGCGAAGCGTCCAACGCCGCGCGTACATCCATGCAACTGTGCAGGTTTCCTGTCTATCTAATCGACTGACGCGTGGTTTCCGGCCTGGCTCGTTTCGAGTCCGATGGACCTCAATGGTCCTTGCTCAGTTTCGTTCTTTTAATCCGCAGGTCGTGGGTGTCCTCGCGCCGCTCGGCGGCGCTCAGAGGGTGAAGCCACCTGAGGGCGGCTTCACCGCGATCCCCACCCCGGTCACTGCTTCAACTTGTAGCATCACCGGCGATTTTGGTGTCGGACTCGTTTCGATGG
>JABAHQ010003321.1_pt1 | contig 66654 bp, 90 predicted proteins | sample 7062091 | NCBI WGS metagenome assembly JABAHQ01 (sample SAMN14534359, study PRJNA622989) | marine sediment metagenome | biome: marine biome [ENVO:00000428]; feature: marine pelagic biome [ENVO:01000023]; material: deep marine sediment [ENVO:00002113] | place: India: Gulf of Kutch | collected...
CTGAGCGCCAACTGACCGGACCGGGAGAGATCATGCGACGAATCGTCAACACGCGGAAGCACAACCTCGAGGTGACGGTATCCGTCACCCGCGAGGGCAAGGACGGCACGACGCGCCGGGAGCGCACCCGTGTGGTCCTGCGGCCCGGGCGGAACGACCTCGACGACGACAAGGCGAAGGTCCTGCTGGCCAACCAGCACGCAGAGACCTGGCACCGCATCGGGTGGATCGCCGTGGAGCGCGAGAAGGCGCCCGAGAAGGGGGGCAAGAGCCTGCGCGAGGAGCTCGCCGAGCCCACCGGGGACGCCGAGCCGGGGGCCAAGGAGGCCGGAGGCGGCAAGGGGGGCCGCGGCGGCAAGGGGGGCAAGGGGGCACGCTCGGCCGAGGCGCAGGCGCCGAAGTCCACCGAGGACGGGGTCACCACGCTCAGCGACGAGCCGGGGAAGCCCTAGCGGGGCGGCCCCGTGGCCGTCACCTACGCCCAGTTCATCGAGCGCTTCCCGGAGCTCGCCAAGGCCCCGCAGGCCGTCGTCGAGACCGAGCTCGCGGCCGCCGCGCGCCGCATCAACGCCGCGGTGTGGGGGGCGCAGGCCAACGACGCCATCGGCCTGCTCGCGGCCCACAGCGTGGCGCTGCGGCCAAACGGGGAGTTCGCCCGGCTTGCCCAGAAGGGCGAGGGATCGGTGCGGACCACCTACGGCGAGCAGTACATGGCCATGGCGCGCAACATCATATCCGGCGATCGGGTGCCGTGACGTGGGCCGCACGAAGCTCAAGGTGGTGGATCGCGACCGCGGCTGGGGCCGCGTCAAGCGCGAGCTGCGCAAGGGCCGCGTCGAGGTTGCCGTGGGCATCCAGGGCCCGGCCGCGGTCGCGCCGCGTTCCGAAGGCAAGCTCACCAACGCCGAGATCGGCGCGATCAACGAGTTCGGCCTCGGCCCTCCGGAGCGGTCCTTTCTGCGGGCCACGCTCGACGCCGAGCGCCGGAAGTACATCCAGCTGCTCAAGGGCGTGGGCGACGCGGCCGTCGCCGGCAAGACCTCGCTGGAGCAGGGAGCCCGGCTCGTGGGCGAGATCGCCGTCGGGGACGTCAAGCAGACCATCGCGGACGGCGTGCCGCCGCCGAACGCGCCGTCCACCATCGAGCGCAAGGGCTCGAGCACGCCGCTCATCGACACGGGCCAGCTTCGCGGCTCGATCACGAGTAAGGTCCGGAAGCGCCGCGCGGAGAGGGGCTGATGCCGCCTCCCGCGCGCATCGACTTCACGCCGGTCTGGGATGCGATCCGCCAGTGGGTGGTGAAGGTCACGGGCCTGCCCGACAGCGACGTCACCTGGGCCGACTGGCCGCAGGGCTACAAGGGCGCGGCTGAGGTCCGCCTCAGCCCCATCGCGCTTCCGACCGTCGCCGAGGAGGTGATCTACACCGACACGGGCGCGACGCCCGTCGAGGGCACGCTCGAGGCCAGCAAGTGCTCCATGCGGATGCTGTCGGTCTCGATGGCGGTGCGCAGCCGCAGCCAGGATCCCGGCGAGTTCGCGCTGGGCTACGCGGTGCAGCTCGAGGAGGCCGCCGAGCTCGAGGTTGAGCTGCTCGACGAGGAGGATGGAGGGGCGCTGTCGCAGCTGCTCGAGCAGGCCAAGGTGGCCGTCTCGCAGGTCCTGCGGCGCCCGGTGGTCAGCAGCTACGAATGGCAGGGCCGGGTGGAGCAGCAGTGCTCGCTCGACCTGGAGTTCGCCGTGGGTGGCTCGACGTCGCTGGGCGAGGTCGGGTGGTTCAACCGTGTCGAGGTCAGTTCAGAGGCGAGCAACGTAGACGGGTCGCCGCTCCCGGATGAGCTGCAAGTCGAAGACGAAGGGATTGGCCCCCCGACATGAGCCTCGACAGCATCGTCAAGCACACCATCACCAAGGAAGACGCCTCGCTCACGCAGGCGGGCTTCGGCACCGTGTGCATCGCCGGCTACCACACCGTGTGGGTCGGGCCCGAGCTGACGCGGGAGTACGACGCAGACGGCGGGCTCGAGGCGATGGTCACCGACGGCTTCGCCACCACGGATCCGCTCTACCTCGCCGCCCAGGCGTATCTGAGCAACAACCCGAGGTCCTCCGGCTTCAAGATCGGCAAGCTCGGAAGCGCCCCCGTCTGGACCACCCAGATCACGCCCGTCAACATCACCGAGGGGTTCGTCTACGACTTCGACGTCGTGCACGCCGGCGTCACGACGAACATCACGTACACGGTCCAGAACAGCGACACCGTCGCGCTCATCGTCGACGCGCTGGTATCGCAGATCACCGCGATCACGGGTGTGACCGCGACCGATGACATTACCCACGCCACCGTGACCACCGACAACATCGGCGCCTTGGCGGCCGTCGTGAGCACGCACGACCACGCGGATCTGCAAGTCGAAAACGTCACGGCCGACCCGGGCATCGCAACCGACCTGTCCGCCATCGAGGCGGCCGACGACGAGTGGTACGGGCTGCTCCTGGCCTCCAACAGCCCGGCCGAGGTCTTGGCCGCGATGGCCTGGGCGGAGGCGCGCACCAAGCTCTTCGGCGCCACCGCCAGCGACTCCGAGTGCAAGAGTGCTTCGGTCACCGACGACGTCATCAGCACGGCCCAGGCCAGCAGCTACTTCCGCAGCTTCATCCTCTGGTCAGAGAACGACCTCGACTACGCGGCCGCGACGCTGATGGGCGAGGAGTTCCCGTTCCAGCCCGGCAGCCGGACCTGGGAGTACAAGACGCTGTCGGGCGTGGTCGTGTCCAACCTGAAGGCAGCGGAGCGCTCCGCGCTCATTGCCAAGAACGCCGTCATCTACGTGACGGTGGCCGGCCGCAACGTCACGCGGAACAGCAAAACGCCGGGCGGCGAGTGGATCGATGTCACCCACGGCATCGATGAGCTGCATGCGCGTGTGCAGGAGCGCGTGTTCGCGACGCTGGTGGCCAACGGCAAGGTCCCCTACACGAAGGCCGGCGCGAGCCTCATCCAGTCGCCCGTCCAGGCCGTGCTCGACGAGCGGGCCGACCCGGCCATCGGGTTCATCGCGCCCGAGCCCGCGCCCGCTGTCACCGTCCCGGACGTCTCGAAGGTGGCGAAGGCGACCAAGCAGGCGCGTACCCTGCCGGACGTGCGCTGGAGCGCCACGCTCGCCGGCGCTATCCACGCAACCGAAATCAGCGGGCAGCTGTCGGTGTAACGGAGGTCCTCGGTGGGAGCGAAGCGCTACAGCGGCAAGGAAATCACCTTCATCTTCGGCACTGTCCAGGTGAAGGGCTACGCCCGGGACCAGAGCTTCATCGCCATCGAGGGGCAGGCGGATGCCATCGAGCTCGAGCTCGACGTTAGCGGCGAGCCGACGTTCCGGTTCCTCAACGACAACAGCAAGCGGATCACGCTCCGGTTGGCGCGCCCCAGCGGCGACAACGCCGCCCTGACGGCCATCTACCAGACGCAGAAGCAGACGGGCGAGATCTTCATCGCGCCGCTCACCGTCAAGGACGAGTTCGGCAGCGACATCCACAACGCCAAAGAGGCGGTCCTCGCCCGGGAGCCCAACCCCGAGTTCGCCGCGGGCTCCGCCGGCGTCGCCGAGTGGGTGTTTCTCACCGGCGACATGAACATGGGCCACCTCGGGAGCTGACGTGGGCCTCAAGCAGGAGGACCGCCAGATCGGCGACCACGTCTACCGTGTTCGCCAGCTGCCCTACAAGCAGGGCCGTGCGCTGATCCCCGTGCTGCTGCGAGCGCTGGGTCCGAGCTTCGCGGCGCTGCTCGAGGGGGGGCTCGCTGCGGCGCGTGAGGGGCAGGACAAGCTCCTCGAGCTCGACTTCGACCTGCGTTCTGCCGTCGCCGAGTTCACGGCCTCCCTCTCGGAGCAGGACCTCACGAGGCTCACCGACGAGCTCGCGACGCGCAGCTGGATCGTCGATCCGCCCGAGGGCTACCCCACGGAGTCGGACACCTCCGAAGCGGGATGCACCCACCTGCCGAGGGTCGAGGAGGAGCACTGGCCACCGCGGTACCACGAGTGGCTCAGCTGGCTCGCCTTCGCCGTGGAGGTCAACTTCGGCAGTTTTTTCGGAGGCAAGCTCAACGTGCAGACCGCCCTGTCCGGTCTGCAGAGGGCAGCGTCTCCGTCCCGATCCCCGAAGAACTCGACTGGGAGGTCTGGCGGATCCTGAGCTCGCCGCGTCTCAACGTGAGCCTGGTGGAGCTCGAGGAGAAGTGGAGCCTCGACGACTGGCTGGACGCCTGGGAGACGCTGGACTTGTGCGACGAGCTCGAAAGGAAGGCCAACCAACCCCCGCCAGGGAGGCGGTGAGTCGATGATCGTCCGTGAGCTCATCACTCTGCTCGGCGTCGAGCTCGACGACAGCGACGTCAAGAAGGTCGACACGACCGTCAACCGCTTCGAGGACCGGATGCGGAAGGTCGGCCAGTTCATCGGCGGATCGATATTCCTGGCGGGCTTCGCGAGAGCAGCCGGTGCGACTGTGAAGTTCGCCAGTGACGCCCGAGAGACGATGAATCTGGTGCGGGAGTCGTTCGGTGCGAACGCGGCCGACGTCGAGGCCTGGTCGACCACCGTTGCCCGCGAGGTGGGCCGTAGCGAGTTCCTGATGCGGGAGATGGCGGGCACCCTCGGGGCGCTCTTGAACCCGCTGCTCGAGCAAAACACCGAGGCCGCGGCCGAGATGTCCACCCAGCTCTCGACGCTCGCGGTCGACCTGGCGAGCTTCTTCAACAAGTCCGAGCAAGAAGCGCTGATTGCCTTGCGCGCAGGGCTGTCCGGCGAGACCGAACCTCTGAAGCGCTTCGGCGTGATCCTGACCGAGGTGGGGCTGCAGGAGCAGGCGCGGCGCGAGGGGCTCACCAAGTCCGTCCAGACCATGGGTGTCGCCGAGAAGACGGCGCTGCGCTTCCGAACGATCATGCACCAGACGGCCGCGGCCCAAGGCGACGCGGCGCGGACCGCCAATGAGTTCGCCAACGCCCAGCGTGCCGCAGCCGACGGCCTGCGCGACGTCGCCACGCGGATCGGCGAGCGACTGTTGCCGCTGGCCACGCGCTTTGCCCTGTGGGTGCGCGACACCGCGCGAGACCTGGTCGAGCTCGCTCAGAAGACGCACGTCTTCGAGGCGGCGTTGCTGGTGCTCGGCGGCGCCATCGCAGCGCTTGCGATCCTCATGGTGGCGCCGTTTTTACCGTTCCTCGTCACGGCCGCAAAGGCGGTCGCCGTCGTGGCCGCGTTGACGCTCGCGGTGGACGACCTGATCACGTTCTTCCGCGGCGGCAAGTCGGTGATCGGCGAGTTCATCGACACGCTCTTCGGCATCGGGGCGGCGCAGGAGCTGATCGACAACCTCAACGCCGGTTGGCAGCAGATGGCGGAGTTGTTTGAGACGCTCATTTCGCTCTCTTCGGAGCTGCAGGCCAAGCTGGGGATCGGGCCCAACACGCCACGTACCACTCGACGGGGTATCGGTGCGCCGCTTGTCGAAGGGTCGCCGACGTTTGAGGAGTTTGAGCGTGACCAGCGGACGCGGGTGGATCTGGGCGGGCGACCGCGCGCGGTTATGCGCGGCACGGGTTCGCGGGCCGTGGTGGCGCGCAGGGGGTCCACGGGCGCGCGCCAGCGCCTCGAGCGCGCCCAGGAGCTGGAGGCGAAGCGAACGCGGGGAGAGCAATTGACTCGGCGCGAGAGGCGGGAGCTCAGGCGCATCACCGACGACTTCCGCGGCCCCCTCGTGGACACCCTCGCTAACCGCCGGCGCAGGGAGGGCGAGGAGCGCCAGCGCGCTTTCGCCGAGGGGAATGCACGGCGGCGGCAGGCGCTGGCCGAGACATTTGGCTTCGCGCGCGCTCCCGCGCCACCGCCTCGCGGGTCCGCCCAGGTCAACGCGCGGGTGGAGTCGCCCAACATCGTCATCCACGAGGCGAGCAACCCGGCCGAGGTGGAGCGGGCCGTGCACCGAGGCCTCAACCGCGCGCTCGAGGACGCCGGCGCCGCGCTCGCCGAGGGGGCCGACTAGGTCATGGTCGACGTGTTCCAGCCATCCGGCCTGGTCGGATTGACGTATGACCGCCGCGGGGTAATTGGCGGGATCTGGCTCGACGCCGTCGTGCGCGAGCTGCACTCGATGCGGAGCAAGGCGACGCGCCACCCGCTCGAGAGCGGCGGGGAGATCGTTGACCACGTGATCACCGAGCCGGACGCGGTGAGCCTCGAGTGCCGGGTCACCCGCAACCCGACGCCGCGCCAGATCGTGGACGCCGCCAAGCGGCAGGATGCGAGCCTGGCGAGCGCTCGAGTGGTGGAGCGGGACATCGACATCCCGCCGCCCGACGTGATCGACGCGCCGTTCGGCCTGGAGGTGAGCACCAGCTTGGCGATCGGCACGACGTCGCTGGCGCTGCCGCTGCCGGGGCGCAAGGCCACGGTCAGCTTCGTCGACGGTGTGCAGGGGCGTATCGACGACGTGTTCGCGGAGCTGAGGGCCATCCACGACGAAAAGCGCATCGTCACCATCCGGACGTCGCTGCGCGAGTACGAAAACATGGTGCTCGAGGATATCCCGGTGAATGTGGGTCCGGGCGAGGCGGGGCGGATCCTGAAGTTCAGCGTCACGGCCGTCGCCATCCGAACGGCCGAGAGCAAGCTGGTCGACGCGCCCGAGCCGACCCAGGACCGTTTCAAGCCGGTGGAGGACGCCGGGGCGCAGGCGGGCAGCGACATGGAGGACAGCGAGGTCGGTGCGGAGAAGGCCTCCGCGCTGCACGGAGTCTTCTTCTGATGCAGGCGATCCCCGTCAAGCGCGACACGCCTGCGTGGCGGCAGCGCACGAGCCTGGACGGCACCACGTTCGAGCTCGACTTCGCGTGGAACGAGCGGGAGAGCGCCTGGTACCTCACGGTGCGGGACGTCGAAGGGGAGCCTCTGCGCGGCGCCATCCGCCTGGTGATCGACTGGCCGCTGCTTCGCAGCTGGGCGGACCAGGGGCGACCCGCCGGCGAGCTCTACTTTCTCGACCTGGAGGGCACGGGCTCTGCACCCACGTTCGTGGACATGGGGCGGCGCCTGCAGCTGGTCTATGTGACGGCGGCTGACCGCGCTGAGCTGGAGGGCTGAGGTGGGGGAGCTGCTCTACGTCCGGCACGCTCGCCTCGTGATTCACCGACTGGAGATCACCGGGCTCCGCATGGCGTTCCAGATCGAGCGCAGCATCAAGAAGGAGCCCAACACGGCCGAGCTCCGCGTCTGGAACCTCAACCGCGACCACCAGGCGCAGCTGCAGGAGCAGGGCGTCATCCCGGTGCGGCTCGAGGCCGGCTACCTGAAGCCGTCCATTCTGCTTTCCACCGGCACCGAGGCGGCGCTTGCTGGCATCGGTCTCGAGCCGCCGGGTCCGGCGGACCTTCCGCTCCTCTTTCAGGGGGAGCTTCGGCAGGCGTTCACCGGCCGGGAGGGCTCCGATCTGGTCACCACGATCAGCAGCGGCGACGGGGAGAAGAAGCGGCAGCGCCAGCGAACCAAGCTCAGCTTCCGGCCGGGGCTGCGCCTGAGGAAGATCATCCAGGACCTGGCCTCGGCCGCCGGCGTCGGCCTGGGCAACGCGCTGAGCGCCATCGACGGGATCGCGGACCTCGAGATTACCACCGGTGTCGCGAGCCAGGGCCCGGCCCTCGAGCAGCTCGAGCAGATGCTCGAGGGCGCGGGCTTCGAGACCAGCGTGCAGAACGGCGACCTGCAGGTCCTCGGCGCCGGCAAGGCGCTGCGGGGCACCGCGGTCCTGCTCAACGAGGAGACGGGCCTCGTGGGCAGCCCCGAGCCCGGCCAGGACGGCAAGGTTAAGGCGCGGTGCCTTCTGCGGCCGGGCGTCGAGCCGGGCCGCCGGGTGAAGCTGGAGTCGCGCTTCGTCGCTGGCCACTACCGCGTGGAGAAGTACCGTGCGGTCGGCGACACCCACGGCACCGACTGGTACAACGAGCTCGAGCTCGGGAGAATCGCGGCGTGAGCCAGCTTGCCCGCATCATCGACCAGGCGGCCCGCAAGCTGGGGCGGAGGATGCGGGTGGCACTGCCCGGGCGCATCGTCGAATACGACGGTGCGACGCAGACGGCGACGGTGGAGCTCCAGGTTGAGCTCCCGCTTCCGAAGATCGACGCGCGGGGCGAGGAGCGCGCGGGCGAGTACACCCACGAGGAGCTGCCGCGCCTGCACGGCGTTCCGGTGGGCCACCCGCGGGGTGGCGGCTTCTTCGTCCATTTCCCGCTCGTGACCGGGGACTACGTCGACGTGCTCTTCACGGACGTCAGCCTCGAGGAGTTCATCCGGTCCGGCACGGTGAGCAAGCCGAAGGACGTGCGCACGCACGACCTGTTCCCTCGAGCCGTCCCGACGAGCGATCCATCGGAGGCCAACCGGATCGCAGATACGCTACCCAGTGACGAGATCCTCATCGCTCGCGAGGGGGGCTCAGACATCCGGATCAAGCAAGACGACCAGGTGCACATCGCGGGCGGTGCGGACTTCGTCGCGCTCGCTCAGAAGGTGCTGGACGAGCTCAACGACATCCGGACCCAGCACGACAACCACGTCCACGTCTACAATCCCGGTCCCGGCTCGCCGACGCCGACGGCGACTCCGACGACTCCCATGGGATCGGCTTCGTCGGTCGCGGCCTCGAAGGTGAAGGCGAGCTAGGAGGAAAGGCCGATCTTGAGGGTAACGCGTTGCCAGTGCCCACCCGTCATCGTTGGGTTGGCCGGATCGCCGCTCTCCTGACCGGAACCACAGTATACGCGTGCTTGCCGCCCTGTGATGTATAGCTGGGAGCCTCCAACAGCGCAGTCAGCTTGCTGTATCGGGTAGGTTCCGATGTCTTCGCAGACGCCACCGTCGGCGCATGGGGCCTCCCACGTCGTTCCAAATGCCTTCCAGTCGCACATGATTGCTGTGACGAAGGCTACGCGAGACACGTCGAAGCCGTCCGGTAAATCGACGGTTGCTGAGACTTGCCAATTTGCGCTGATAGAGTCCGCGGTACCTCGGCGATACCCGTCTTCTTGGTCACAGTCGGCTGTCAGCACGACTTCGGTCTGCGCCGCGGCATTGGGTACCAATGCGTCCATGGTGGCATCCATCGCTCGGCCACCGTTGCGCACCTGATCCCCACTGTCCTCGAGGGTCTGCCCCGCCTCGAGGCCCGCGTCCGCGAGCATGCGCAGGCTGGCGTCGCGCAGCCCCCGGCCGGCGTTTTGCATCGCGGCGCCGGCGTCATCGAGCGTTCCTGCGACAAGCTCGCCTGCGGCGTCACTGCAGGCCAGGATTGCGACGGCGATCAGTCCGGCGGCAAGGGCGTTGCTAGTCGTTTTCATCGGTGAGCTCCTTCTGAAGTTCGTTGACCGTCAGCTCGAGCGTCTCAAGTTTCTTGTGCAGGCTCTGTACCGGATGATCCCGCTCGGCTAGCCCGTATGTAGGAAGGCTGGTTACGCTCACTTGGGCCTGGGCGATTGCAACCTCCATCGAGAGGAGTTCGCGCGCTTGCCTGCGCAGTTCAAGTTCCTTGTCCCGAGAGAAGCGCTCCAGGTCTACCGCGTGCTGTGAGGTGGCGACGTTCTTTGCCTGATTCATGATGTGCGACGCCTCTCTGATTGCACAGGTAAGAGTCTGCTGCGCCTTCGCTTGCTCAGCCTGTGCGTGGTGCTGCAAGGCAAGCACGTTCCGAGTTTGCCGGAGTTCCTCCCGCTGCGCTTTCAACTCCGATCGTTGCATGAGCACCGACAGCACGGCGGCGGCCAGCGCGATTGTCGAGAGTAGACCGGCCGCCGGAGCAAAGGCATCGCCAAAGGAACCGGCGTTGTTGTAGTGCTCTCCCCACTGCGTGACGTGCCAGTGCCACCACCCGACATGAACGGCGACGCCGAGAGCCACAAGGCCGGCGAAGCCCAACCAGATTTGGTTGTTGGTCCAGCCCTCCGGCGGCCTGCTCGCGCGTGCTGGCGGTGCCGGCTGTGCCTCTGCATTCTTGTCCATCGTTTCCCCTCCTCTGAGTCCGGAGGCCGTGCGTGCCGCGCCCTGCTCTACCGGGTGGGTCCGCTGAAGCGATCGTGGTCAGTGGCCGTAGATTTCCCACGCGCCGGTCAGCGTGTGTTCCTCCAGCGAGGTGTCGACCGTATCGACGCGCCTCAACCGGGTGATGGTCCGCTCCTGCAGAGTGATCCATGCATCCTGGAAGGGTCCGATGGTCTCGACTCGAAAGACCGGGTCCTCGACGGCCAGGCCGATGTGCACGGTTCGATCTCGACGCTCCAACGTCTCCGCCAACTGCAAGACGCTGTCGATGTCTGCGTCACCACCCGGGAGGTAGAATCGCTCGCCCGAGGTCCCGGCGTAGGGCCGGCCCCAGCCGACAATGGTGGATCCCGCGCTGGAATCGCACGGCGTTTGATCGGGCGGGTCGACGCAGAAGATGAAGTGCAGGACGCTCTCACCCGTGCCCGAGGGCTTTGAAATCGAAAGCTCCACCGGCCAGCGCCACAGGAGCTGATCGCAGCTTTCGGCCAGACTGTTGCCTTCGTCATCGAAATCGGGGGCTTCCGGACAGGCGTCGCACGCATCCGGTACGCCGTCCGCATCTTCATCCTTCGAGTCGTTGCCACCTGGGCAGAGGTCGTCGGCGTCGCACACGGTGTCGAAGTCGGCGTCACTGCAGCCAGCATCGTACGGAGGTGTCGAGGTGCTCATCGAGGCATCGCCGACAGCGGAGGCTGGTTCGGCATCCGCGCCCCCGCCATCGCGTGCGCCGGCGTCTATTCGGTCGGTCGTCGCGGGGGGTTCACCGGGCGACGACCCATCCTGCCGAGGGTCCCCTGCCGCCATGGTGCGGAGTGCCTGCCCAGCATCGAGGCGTGGGCCGGCCTCGGGCTGCAGCTCGACGATCAACACATCGCTTCCACCACAGGCGGCGGCGACGAGTAGCAGGCTGGCGGCCCCCCTGATCATCTGATGGGTGAAGCCTACAGCGGCGCCACGCCTCGGGCCATGGCCCGCGTCGGCTACGTGGGGCGAGTTCACGCCGCGCCAGCCTGTGGGCGTGGCTCTGGCGCTCGACGAGAATGGCGACATCGACCTCAACAGCGCGGGATTGCCCCACTTTATCGGCGGGCGCGATGAGGCCGTCCAGCGGCTGAGGGTGCGATTTCGGTTCTTTCGCGGCGAGTGGTACCGCGATCAGCGCCTGGGGATGCCCTGGTTTGAGGTGGTCTTCGTCAAGGCGCCCAACCCGGTCCACGTCCGGTCGCTGTTCCGACAGCTGATTCTCGGGGTGCCGGGGGTCACGCGCATCAACCGGCTCTCCGAGACCCTCGACCGCGCCTCGAGGGTGCTCCGGCCCAGCTTCGGCGCGGCCTTCGAGGATGGCTCGGAGGTCACGGACGAGCGCGTGCTCGGTGAGTCCTTCAGCCCGCTCGAGGTCAGCTGATGCCGTACGGGCTGCTGTCCACCGGCTTCGTCAAGAAGCCGCAGAGCGTCATCGACGCGGAGGTCGAGCAGGCCCTCCGCGCGATCTCGGAGCTGATCGTGCTCGAGGCGGACGACCCGTTTGGCGAGGCCGTGCTGGTTCTGACGGGCAAGGTCGGCGAGTTGTGGGAGGTCGCGGAGGCCCTCAACGCCTCGCAGGACCCCGACCAGAATGGTGGGGCCGCCCAGGACGGCACTGCCGCGCTGACGGGCACGCGCCGCCGCGCCGCAACCAAGAGCAAGGTTACCGCCACCGTCAACCTCGACGACGGCACCAGCATCGCGGTGGGCGACGCGCGTGCCTATGTGACGGGCAACCCCTCGGCCATCTTCGCCAACACCGAGACGATGGTGAACAACAGCGGCGAGCCCGCCAACGTCCTGGTGGAGTTCGAGGCGGAGGAAGCGGGGGCCGTCGCGGCCCCCGCCAACACGCTGCAGAACATCGTCGACCCGATCGCCGGCTGGAACAGCATCGACAACACCTCGGCCGCGACGCTCGGGGCTCCGCTCGAGTCAGACGCGCAGCTGCGACTGCGTCGCGAGCAGGAGCTGGCTGCCGCTGGCGGATGCACGGACCCCGGCATGACGGCCGACCTCAGCCAGGTCTCCGGGGTCACCAGCGTACAGGTCTGGGAGAACTGGAAGAGCTACACGGACAGCGAGGGTCGACCCCAGAAGTCCTTCGAGTGCGTGGTGGTGGGCGGTACGGACGCCGACATCGCGAAGGACATCTGGGAAGGCAAGCCCCTCGGCATCGAAACCTACGGGTTGCAGAGCCAGGCCCATGTCGACTCCGAGGGCGTGACCCAGACGGTCTTCTTCACTCGGCCGACGACGCAGCTGGTGGGTGTTGCCATTGAGCTCTTCGAGGTCGGCCCGGACTACCCCGGAGACGTGGCGCTGAAGCAGGCGATCTACGATCTGACGTCGGACCCGACGAGCGAGTCGTACCTCGGCGTGGGCGACGACGTCTTCGCGACAATGATCGCCTGCATTGTTCGCGACAACGACGGCATCGACTTCGACGTCTCGGTCGCTTCCACAACCATCCTGACAGTGGCCGCCGGTAGCCGGAGCGTAGTCATCGGCAGCCGCGAGATTGCTTCCATCGAGGACTCGGAAGGGTCCGGCGTCACCATCATCGACAGCACATGACTCTGACGAAGACGACAGACCACGAGGACGAAGGGCTCGCACTGCTGATCGCGCAGTTCCGCGACAAGGCCAACATCGAGATCCTCGTGCGCGCGTTGCTCGCCCAGGTGCAGGACGTCGAGGACGCGCTGTGGGACCTCCGTGTCAACCGCGCCATCGACACCGGTGAGGGCGTGCAGCTCGAGGTCATCGGGCGAATCGTGGGTCAGGCCCGGGCGGGGACGTCGGATGAGGAATATCGCGTCTGGCTCAAGGCCCGAATCAAGGTCAACCGCTCGAAGGGCAAGCCCGAACAGCTCATCGAGATTCTGGACTTCGTCGTCGGCGACGTTGCGACCATCCGCGCCGAGGAGTACTACCCCGCGGCCTTCATCCTGCGGATCGAAGGTGGCATCTCTCCGCTGACGGGCTCGGCGCTTGGGCAGCTGATTTCAGAAGCGGCGGCGTTGGGCGTGCGACCGAGCGTGGAGTTCTACAGGGTCGGCGACATCTTCGCCTACTCGGATGACGGAACGCTCGTCGAGGACCAGCCCGAAGGCTACGACCGAGGCGAGTATGCCGGGATCAGTGGCGGTCTGGCCGCGCCCTTCCCGGGCCAGCTCGACTTCCGCAATCCCAACAACAGCGGCTGGCTGGGGGTGCCCTGATGGGATTTCGACCGGTCGAGCTTCTGCACTGGGCGGACAATCCTGGCGGCGGTGACGCCGGCCGTGTCGAGCCGCCCGAGGGCTTGAAAGACGGTGGCTTCAACAACGGACAGCGACCGCCGGCTGGCCACCACAACTGGCTGTTCGGCGTCCTCGCCGACTGGGCACGGTACAACGAGGCCACGCGCCTCATCGACCGATGGGTGCTCGGCCAGGGCACCGCAAGCACGCAGGCCCTCAACGGTAGCGGCGGGGGCTTCAACTTCCAAGACAAGAAGGACACCTTCCTCCTCGTCGGAGACGCGACCGGGAGCGCGGGCACCTTGCTCGTGACCGACGACGGGGAAGTACTGACGCAGGTTAGCAATCCGAAAAACTTCGCGCTCTACGATGTCGTGCGGGTCACCAAGCAGACGCCCGGTGGCTCCGATTCGCAGATGTTCATCTGCGTGGGGGCTGCGGACGGTACGGACGCCTACATGATCCGCACGACCGACCCCTTCGGGACGTGGACCGAGCGCACCAACCCAAAGAACTTCGACCTATACGCCATCGCCGAGGACGGAGACGGAACGATCATCGCCGCGGGCGACTACGACGGCTCGAACATCTACGCGATTCGCAGTCAGGACCAGGGCGACAACTGGACCGAGCTGGGTGGGATCGGCACGGGCCTTGGCGCCGGCGCCAAGATCAACGGCATCGCCTGGTCGCCGCTGCTCGGCATGTTCGCCTTGGTGGGCCAGGACGCCAGCGGCGTGCCCATCATCTACACGACCGTGCAGGGTGACACGGTGTGGACACGAACGGTGGACGCGGCCGCCACGGGCGCCCTGAGAGCCGTCGCGTGGAACGGCAAGGCCTTCGTCGCGGTCGCGGATGCCGGCGAGATTCATCGCAGCGTCGACGGCGTGACGTGGACGCTAGTGCGCGACCCGAGCAGCGCGCCCGACAACTTCAACATCCAGGATGTGGCGGCGGATCCGGTGACCGGCGCCATCATCGCGCCGACGAGCGGTTACATCCTCTACTCGGGCGACGACGGTCAGACGTGGCAGTTCATGCCGCACCCGCCGGCCGCGGCGGCCAACAACACGTCGTGGCACATCGCGGAGTTTCACAAGGGCTTCTTGCTGGCGACCGTCACCGGCAGCGATCAGATCGCGGCGCGCGGCGGAATGGTGATCGACTAGGAGACGACGATGGCACTCGACGTACTGGACGGCCTGGGCGCCGCAACGAAGCTCAAGAGCACGGTGGAGGGGTCGGACCACATCCCCCACCACAACATCGACGAGGTCAAGCCCGCGACCACGCCGCGTAACGGCGAAAAGCTCGTGGCCACGGCGGGGACGGCCGTGACGCTGGTGGGGGCCTCGACGATCGTGAAGAGCGGTGTGCGGATCAAGGCGCGCAAGGGAAACACCGGGACCGTTTACATCGGCGACTCCAACGTCGACAGCACCAACGGCTACCCGCTCGAGCCCGGCGAGAGCGAGTTCGTCGAGATCGAGGACCTGCAGAGCATCTACATCGACGCGGACAACAACAGCGACGGGGTGCGCTACTTCGCGACGTGAGGCGCGGTCATGGCTCGGGCGAAGGTCAACAAGTCAGCGCAGCACGCGCGGTACCGACCCACGCCGCCGTCCCCGCAGGAGTTGCTGTGGCAGACGGGCGTGGCGGGCGGAATCGTCTTCGTCAACGCGGATGCGGACCGGCTGTTCTGGTACGCCGCCGAAAACACCGAGGTCGGCCCCTTTGCGGCAAACGTGCCGGCGACGCGCGTGATCGCCGGCACGAAGTTTTTGCAGTGCTGGGGGAGCCGGCAGAACCGCATCGCAGAGAGTGAGCGCATCGATGTCGACGGAGGCGGAAGCCCTTGGGAGCACAACAACGGCTTGACCGTTACCGCAAACGCTGCGAACCGTCCAAACGGGGACGCGACCGCTGATCAACTGAACCACGCCGCGGCGGGCAACTCCAACTCACAACAAGCGCTAAGCGGTGCTTTTGACGACGACGCGAACATAGTCGCCAGCGTCTACGACAAGGTGTCGTCGGGCACTGAGGACTGGAGGTTTCAGCTGTTCGGCAAGTTCGGTGCCGGGACGGCGATACTGCAGACCGCAACCACGTCGTGGCAGCGTCGATACTACAGCCAGGACATTGGTTCCGGAGGCGTCAACCCGACGATCAGCCTCCGCAACGCCAGCGACGCGCTCGCGCGGAGCGTCCTGCATGCGACACCGCAGTACGAGGGCGGCGACGGCGAGAGCATCTACTACCCAGGCCCGCCCATTCGCACTGGCAGCACCCCCAAGACCAAGCCGGGGGACCTCGCCTACACCGACACGCCGCCGTCGTGGCTGTGCGCCGGCAAGTTCGACGTCCAGGTCTTCGGCGACTGGGTCACCAGCGAGGTGCAGGACGGCGACACGCACGAGGTGCTGCACATGGACGCCTTCAACTTCCTGCGGATCAAGAAGGGCGGCGGAAACCTGCAGGCCGTGATGCAGTCGAACGGCCTGCAGATCGGCAAGGTGATCACCCTCGACAGCCGCCAGCAGATCGCCACGCTGACCGTCGACTTCACAGCGGGCTCGTTGACGGTCGCGGGCGCCACAACGGGCAACGGGACGGTCTCCAACTCCTCGATGTTGCCCTGGCCGATCAAGCGCACCTACATCGGCTGCGACGCCAACGGCGCCGACAACTTCAACGGCGGCATCGGCGAGCCGCTTCGGGTGGCGGCATGAAGGTGGTCACCCTCCAGGTCGATGCCGAGGGGCGTCCGGTGGTTCCGGGGGCGGCGCTCGTGCTGCGCGGCGCCGGTGGCTGGTGGTTCGCGGAGTTTTCGCCGGTTGGGGAGGGCGGGCATGTCAGCCTGTGGGAGATCGAGGCGGGGCTGTACGCCTGGAAGGGGGTGCGAGGCGCCCCCGACCTGGGCGGCACCGACTTCGGCACCTGGGCAGCCAGCGCGGACGGTCGGTCGAAGCTGCGCTACCGGAGGGTGACCGGGACCCTGCGCAGACTCGACGAAAACGGCGATCCCGTCGACGTGCAGGTGACCAACCGGGTGATCCGTTTCGTAGACCCCGTGCCGGCCGGCGCGCCGTCCGATGCCGCGCCGTGGACTATCGGCGACTCCACGATCACCAAGGCCGTGCCGGCGCTACCGAGCGTCGCGGGCGCTGTGACCGACGAAGACACCGGCGGCGTCTCGCCGCCACGGCGCGCCCTTGCGGGGCTGCGCCCGGGAGGAGGTTCCCCATGACTCGATTCGCTGCCGCCGTCGCGTTCGTGCTGCTGAGCGCCTGCCACCTGGTCGATACGCCGCCCACGGAGCGCTGCACCGCTCAGCACGTCTGGGAGGACTACCACCTGCAGCACGACGCGCTGCGGCCGGTAGTGCGCGACGAAAGCGCGTACGCGCCCGACCTCGCCGCGTGGAACGAACTCGGCACGCCGATCCAGCTCGAGCCCGCGGGCGCCGGCTTCGAGCTCCGGGTGACCGACGGCGGCGACGAAAGCAGCGGGTGGCTCGGTCTGGCGACCGTGCGGATCGACGGCGACAGCCACATCACCGAGGCGACCGTGACGATGAACCGCACGCTGCTGGCCGGCTACAAGCCCGTCGTGGCTGACCACGTGCTCTGCCAGGAGCTCGGCCACCTACTCGGCCTCGACCACCAGCGCGGCGTGCCCGACTCCTGCATGGACGACTGCGCGACCCGGCCGACGTACGCCGAGTGGATGGCGTGCCTCGAGGCGCCCGCCGGCACCACGCCCAACGTCCACGACGGCGAGCAGCTCGAGGATATCTACGCCCACGCGGTCGACCCGGGGGCGCCGCCGCCGGAGGGGCCGGGGTGCGTCGGGGTGGTCGTGATCCACGCATTCCCCGCGGGCCCGCCGCCGGGGGTGGCGGCGCCGGCGAGCGGTGGGCCCGGGACAGGCGCTGCGCCGCCCAGGGGGCCGTTGTGAGGGCGCTGGTGGTGGCGATGGTGATGGTGGGTGCGGCCGGCTGCGGCGCCTCCCTGCAGGACGCCACGCGCCTGCACAACGGCACCCGAGCGGCGGTGCAGGCCGCCGACGCCCTGGCTGCCCCCTGGATCCGCGCGGAGATCGCGACAGCCCAGTGGGCCCACCCGGAGGACGACGCGGCGTACGAGCGGGGCCTGGAGCCGGCGCTGGCCGTCCGGGACGCTCTCCGAGACGCCCGGGACGCCGAGCAGCGGCTGCACCTGGCCGTGCGGCTGTGGGAGCAGGGGGACGATGGGGCGTGGCCGGAGGCCGCCGCCTGCGCCGCCGACGCGCTCCGTGACGCCGCCGAGCTGCTCGAGGAGCACGAGATCGGCACCGGCGCCGAGGCGGGCGCCCTGGACGCCCTGGCCGCCGCGCTGGCCGCCGAGGCGGGGCAGCCGTGCCCGCAGGGGCCGGAGGGCCCGGGAGGCGCCCCGTGAGCGCCTGGGGCTGGTTCCGGCGCATCCTCGCGGCGGTGCCGGGGGCGGTGGCCGCGGGGCGGGCCCTGGGGGGCCTGCTCGGGCGCGGCGGGGGCGACGAGCAGCTCGACGAGCCCCTGGGCGAGCTGGAGAGCGAGCGCGCCCTGCGCGAGGCACAGGAGCGGCGGGAGGCCGCTCGGCGCCTGCGGGCGAAGCGCCAGCGCCACGGGCGGCGCAGCGGCAACGGGAGGTCGGAGCGGTGAGCGAGTTGCTCGATGCCGCGGTGCGGGCCCTCGAGCCGTGGATCGCCGAGCTGGTGGGTCTGGCGGCCGCGGTGCTGGCCGCGTGGCTGCGGGCGCAGCTGCAGCGCCGGGCCGCCGTGGGCGCGTGCGCGGCGGCGGAGCAGACCGGCCTGCCCGGCCGGGAGAAGCACCGGCGCGCCGTCGAGGGCGTGCGTGAGCGCCTCCCCCTGGGCGTTCGGCCGCTAACGCGGGAGGGGCTGGAGGAGCTGGTCGAGACCAGCGTGCCCGAGGGGCGGCGGAGGGCGCGCGGGAGGTAGCCATGGCGAAGGTCATCCAGTGCTTCATGCTCGATCCCACCGACCAGCAGGTCGTGCACCTGCGCCGCTACGCCGGCAGGCGCGAGCCGGGGGCCCGCTGCCCGTCGTCCTCGACCGGCTACCACAACGCCATGGTCGAGATCGACCGCGGCCCCTGGGCGGACGAAGCCATCGCGGACAGCCACCCGCACGACGATCCCCGCTGGCCGAAGACGTGTGCCTGCGGCTACGTCTTCGCGGACACCGACCACTGGCAGCGCTTCGTGCAGCGCCTGTACCGCCGCTCCGACACCGGAGGCCTCGAGACGCTCCACCGGCCTCCGCCCGGCGCCATGTGGTACGCGGATTGGACGTCGATGCGGGGCCCCGACGGTCGCTGTCTCTTCGTTCAGACGCCGGCGGGGCCGTGGAGTCCCGACCAGCCGAGCAGCGACGGTAGGCCGTGGACGCGCACAGGCACGCCGCCCAACGTCACGGCCACGCCCTCGATCGGTCTGGTAAACCCCGACGGCACCGGCTGGGCGTACCACGGCTGGCTGCGCGACGGGCAGCTGGTGGAGTGCTGAGGAGGAGATCGAAGCGATGCCGAACATCAAGGACCTCAAGACCGGGACGGGCGCCCTCGACACCACGCAGGCCATCCCGAAGACGTTCCTGCTCGACAACGGCGGGGATGACCTGTGGCTCGAGCTGAAGATCCTCAGCGGCGCGCCCGTCTCCGATCTCTACATCATCGGGGGCATCGACCAGTCTCAGATGGTCCGCCAACCGCTCGATAAGGTCGGCTTCGACGATGCGGGGGTCTCACACACGGGCGGCCAGAAGAAGGTGGCGCTCAACGGCCCGGCCAACGACGCGATCATCACAATCGGGCTGTCCAACCTGCCGCCGGTCATCGGCATCGAGAGTGACTGGAGCTCCGGGGGTGCGGCGCAGGGTCTGGAAGTGCGCGGGATGCGGAAGCGCCCTTGAGCTGACCGATGGCCATCGTCCTCGATCTCCCTGTCGTCAAGCTCGCGCGCGCGAACCCCGTCGCGGAGAACGACAACGTCGACGAGAGCTCCCGCGAAGTGAAGGCGGGACCGCTAGACCTGCTCTTCGTCTCCGGCGGACCCGCCGACCACGTCGGCTTGGTGGAGGGCATCGAGGACACCACGGGCGCTCCGGGGGGCGACGACCGGACGCTGCCGCACCGCATCCTCGCCGCGAAGCCCTGGAGCAAGTTCACGCCGTTCGACCCGGTAGAAGAAGTGGTCTCGGCGGAGGCCGGCGACAACGACGAGGTGGCACCGACGTGCCTGCTCGTGAGCGGGGGCAAGCTCTACTTCCTCGCCCACGTCGGCAACAACAGCGGTCCTCGCGAGTCCGTCGCGTACAAGTCGCTGGACGGATTCACCTTGACGCAGTTCGATCGGCTCGCCGGGAAAATCCTCGAGGTCGGCTCGGCCGGGCAATGGGACGACCTTCAGGCCTCCGACCCCTTCGCGCGCGTGCTCAGCGATGGCTCGCTCGTCGGCCTGTACAAGGGCAGGGGGGACGCGGGCAGCGCACACGACGTCGGCCGGTTCACCGCCGACCTCGACCTGACGAACGTCGTGAAGGATGCGGGCAACCCCGTCATCTCTCGTGGTGGCGTGGGCGCGTGGAACGAGGGATCGGTCCACGGCGCCGCGTTCTTCGAGGACGGCGCCGGACGTCTGCACGCCTGGGTCGCCGGCGAGGACTCGGGCGGCGTCACGTCTTTCGGCTACTACTACTCCGACGACAAAGGGGTGACCTGGGTCGAGGGGGCAAACAACCCCGTCGCGCTGACGGGCACGAGCGCAGCGAACGACCCAGATTTTAGCTCCATCGGCGACTACATGAGCGTGCTGCCTTACGGGCCCGTGGCCATCGTCAACTACGGCCTGAGCAACCTCGACGTCGCGTGGCCCGGCAACCCCCTGCGCGGCAGGGGCGCGGGCGTCGTTCCCATAGAGTCCGAGAACCCCGCCATCCCGGCGAGGTTCATCGGGCCGGACACCGGCGCGGCGTGGAGCGGCATCCCCGCGTCACCGGCGGACCTCCGGAACGACACGACGTGGGCGATCATGGCGGAGTTCGAGGCATACCCCGTCGGAGACTTCTGCGTCATCTTCACGATCGGCCCTGACGCTTCGGTCTTCGAGAGCTTCAAGCACGAGCTGTTCTTCCGGATCAACAACGTCGGCGAAGGGGAGGCGTGGTTCCGGACGCCGACAGGCTTCATCGCAAACAACGGGATCCGGACGTCGATCAAGGTAGACGACGGAGTCCGCACGCGGCTGATGTTCGTCCGCAACGCCAGCAACGACTTCGAGCTGTGGATGTCGCGCCCGGACGTCAACGGCGGGGCGTGGTCTCTGGAGGACAGCGACGCGACCGAGTGCGGGACCGCAGACGTGCTCGACTACCCCTTCATCGGAAACTACGACGAGAACGTCGACCAGGACATCGGCCTCGCCAGCTCGCCGGGCCGGATGACGCTCAAGCAGTTGATCGTGACCGACGACGCCGTCACGGCAGCCCAGGCCGGCACGCTCCTCGACGGGGGCTCGCCGCCCGCTGGCGTGACGGTCCTCGTCGACCTCGAACAGGGCACTGGCCTCGGTACCGAGCGGGGTGAGGTCACCACGGTTGACCTGACACCACCCGTGCCGCAGGCCCTCGGGCGCGGCGCGCATGGCGCTGCGACCCACCTGGCACCGGCCGCCTCTGCGGGCATGACCTCGAGGATGACGTGAGCCGGCTCGAGCCCACCGGCGTTGGCGTGTACCTGCGGGACCTCTCCGAGGCGACCCACGGCAAGCCCGACGGCGCCGCGGCCGTCGCCGCTGCGCACGGCGTCGACTTCGTGGCGCTGGCCGCGTGCTGGCAAGAGGCGGACCGGCACACGCCGATGAACGTCTTCGACCTCGACGACTACGGGCGCGCCTTTGCGAAGCGCGGCATCGACGTCTGGGTCTGGGGCTACCCCTGGGGCACGGCGGAGCGAGTCGAGCAGTTCTGCCGCACCATGGCCCAGGCCCGCGACGCGGCCGGCGCCGTCGGCGTGCTGCTCGACCCGGAGCTCGGCTTCAAGGGCGAGCGTCGCCGCCACATGCTGGATCTGCTCGAGGGAACGGTGGACACCCTCGACGAAGCCTCCGGCCTCGGCTTCACCAGCTACGGCCTGATCAGCGCGCACCCGAGCTTCCCGTGGAACGTCGCCGGCGGCTGGGGCTGGGGCAGCCCGCAGTTCTACACCGTGCCTCGCCGCACCGCGCTCGCTGGCCTGGACCAATGGCGCCAGGCGGGATGGCGGCACCTGGTCGCCTCCGTGCCCACGTTCGGCCCCAACAGCGGCGAGCGCACCGCCGCCTACGCCGGCGCCATCCGTGAGCACTGCGATGGCGTCATCTTCTGGAGCTGGCGCTCCACCTTGAAGCTGGAGTGGCGGGCCATCGAGGCGGTGGCGCGCCGTGATGATCCGCCTGCGCCGGAGGAGCTGGTGGCGTGAGCATCGAGACCGACGAGACAGACCCGAGCCTGCACCGCCGGGCCACTGTCAGCGAGCAGAGGCACCGTGCCACGGAAAAGCGGTTGCGGCTGATGGAGACCGAGCTCCACGGTCCCGAGGGGGGTGACGGCCTAAAGACACGCGTGTCGAAGCTCAGCGACGACCTGCGACGCTTGGATCGGCGAGTGCGGGACGGCTTCGCGGAAATGCGCGCGTTCAATAACGCGCTTCGCGCCGCGGACCAACGCGCGGCCCCGTGGACCTGGGGCGTGCTCGGGGCGATCCTCGGCGCGCTGTTCGTGCTGGCCTTTTACTACATCGGAAAGGTCCTCCCCGGGTGATGCTGTGGACACCCTCAGCAGCATCGAACGAGTCTGGCGCTCTCCGACGGTGCGGTGGATCGTCGGGGTGGTTGCGACGGTGGTCGCGTCGGTCTACGGCTACGCGCAAAGCTGGCAGCAGAGCGTCGCGACGGACGAAGAGCTGCGCGAGCTCGAGGCGCGGCTGGTGGCTCGTCTCAACGACCACGACCACGGCACCGACGAGGACCTTCCACGGCGCCACGACGAGCTGGGGCGCGAGATCGTGGTCGTGCACCCTGACCTGGAGGACAGGATCCGCGCGCTCGAGGAGTCGTGGCGCACGCAGCACGGAAAGCTGGCGGCTGCCGACCGGTCGCAGGAGCGGGCCATGCTCGAGCTCATGCGGTGGGCTGTGCGCGTCTCGGCCGCGTCTGCAGAGCCCCGCCGCGCCCGCCGCCAGTACGTCGCCCGACGAGCCGAGGCCCGCTTCGATCGGCTCTTGCGGCAGGGTGTGGACCCGGTGGAGGCAATGCGGCGTGTGCTCGAGCCCCGGCCGCCCTACTGAGGGAGTGAACATGGCAACTCGACTTCCGACCATCGACCTGGCCATCGCGGACGACTTGGTCCCCGAGCGGGACCTGATGTCGCCGGCTCCGAGCGTCGACCTGGCCGCGCGCAGCCCCGAGATCGACCTGGAGGAGTGCGCTTGCTCCGTGGTCGTCGGACAGCTCGACTTCCGACTGCCGCGAAACAGCGGCTGGCTGGGGGTGCCGTGACGCTTCGGTACCCCGATAGGCAGGTCGGCAGTCAGCTCCCGGCGTTTCCGATACGCCTGAGGGATGCCGGGGCGCCGGTGGATCTCACCGCGCAGGGAGCGTCGCTCCAGTTCCGGATGGTCCAGGCCGCCGGCGACGAGCTCGTGAAGGTCAATGACGCCGCGGCAACGGCGGCCGACGCCAATGGCAACGGCGAGTATCTGCCGGCTGCGGCCGAGGTCGACACGCCCGGCGACTTCGAGTGCCAGTGGATCTACACCGACCCCGCGGGCAACGTGTACCGCACGCCGATCATCGCCCAGCGGATCGTGGCGAACCCGTAGGGGGGGTACCTCACGAACTAGGTGGGATTCGGCTTGGAAACTCGTAGATGAACTTCAGCAGCATCTCGAGAAACGTGACGAGCTCCTCTGCATGCTCGCGTGTCATGATCGTGATTTCGTGCGTCGCCTCGTTGCCCTTCTTACGGATGTGGTCGACCCATCCTCTTCCGTTCGGGGGCACGAAGTTTTTGTCAGCCAAGAAATTGACGTACGCCAGGAAGCTAAGGTTGGCCGCCGCACCTTGATCGACAGCAATATGAGCAAGAAGTTTGCGGCATAGCAGTACAGAGCCTGTATGGCACCCGGCTGCGAGAGATCGCCGAGCTTCGTCGTACACCGTCTGAACAATTCGAGGCGTACCGTCGACCGAGCTCCCTGGTGAGACTCCAGGCACCTGCATACCCCCACGGTCGGAAAAGAAGGTGGGGGAATCGCAGTGCGGGCAGATACGGATGTGCCGTTCCCCTGCTCTGCCAGAGAAGAATCCCAGGTTCGACGCCACCTTCCAGTCGCAGTGGCCACAGGTGTAGTGTTTTGATGGGAGTGTCTGAGTGTTGTTCCAGGCCATTTCTTACCGTTCAGGGCGCAAGAAGAGCGGTCAACTCTTTCTCGGTCTGATGCACTTCACCGGCCGCCTCGTTCGCCTCTTGTCGAGTGCTGGTCCATGGCTCCGATACTCTCGCAAAACCTCGTCTTTGAAGATGTAGCTCACGTTGGCTAGGAGGCCCGCATTTGGGTCCTCACCACACCACCACGGTGGCCACCCGCTGCCCGCGCACGAAGACGCTGACGAGCTCGTAGCGAGCGGGGCGACGGTCGATCTCGACGGTCCAGCCGTCGGGGAATTCGACGGCGGTGAGTCCCGGCTGGTCCGGCGGTCGGAGGACGGCCGAGGGCGCGGGGATTGGGGGCTCGAGGGCCCCGTGGGAGCCGGGGGCCGGGGGCTCGGGGGCACCGGGGGAGCCGTGGCGACGGCGGAAAGCCGGGCGGGAGCCGGGCCCACGGCGGGAAGCCAGGCAGGAGCGAGGGGCAGGGCGGGAAGCCGGGCGGGAGCCGGGGCCACGGCGGGAAGCCAGGCAGGAGCGAGGGGCAGGGCGGAAAGCCGGGCGGGAGCCGGGCCCACGGCGGGAAGCCTGGCAGGAGCTGGGCGCAGGGTCGGGTCCCCGGCCGGGGCGCTTCGGAGCGGGTCCTGTGGTGTCCATGCCCCCGGTTGTCGGCCGCAGGCGGGGCCAGTTGCGTGCGAGGCGCTGAAAAAGGTGGCCGGGCCCGGCGGCAGGGGGGTGCCGCCGGGCCCGGCCTGGCCACGCCCCGGAGAGGGGTCAACGGGGCGTGGCGTGCGGCCGAGGGTAGCAGGGCGGGGCCTGCTGGTGGGGTCAAGGGCACCCCGAGGCCAGGCGACAGGAGGTGCGGCGGTATCCACCTTGGGCTACAGTCCCTAATCCGGTGAAGACAGGATGGATACTCGGGGCGGGCTTCTGCCGATCTCTTGGCGGACCGCTTCTCAACGATTTCTTCTCGTACCAATCATTGCGCAGGATCCAAGCGCACTACAGTACAGCGCACTATTCCGGTCTCTCGACCGCAGAGGACATCGTCGATCTATATCGCGCTGGACTGACGAGTGAACGTGGACCCGAATGGTCGAACGCTGAGGACTTTGCTTGCAGGATCGACTTATGCTCAAGGAGCGAGGCCGAGCGAGCTGCCCTCACGCATGCAGTCAAGGATCTCTTCGAAGCACCATCGCGTCCTCGGCTCCTTGCTCAGCTTAAGACGGATCACGGTTCGCGGCGCCTCCATGCGGCTGTTCTAAAACTGTTGGCGGCGGAGTGCTGCCTGTTCCTCCGTGAACTGCAGCACAAGCTTGAACTTCTGCGGCCCTACGAGCGCTGGGGAGAGGCTTTGACGGCCGAGGATACGGTGATCACGTTCAACTACGATCGGACTCCAGACATAGTGCGGATGCGAGCTCGGTCGACGCATCCCATTCTCGTTCCTACTCCAAGCGAAAGCGCGGCGTTGTCGAGTTCCCGGCAGCCGATAGTGCTTAAGCTGCACGGAAGCGTCGACTGGGTTTGTGTCGATGGATCTTTGGTTCGAGCCAATACGTGCCCGGACCTTCAGGATCGAGCCATTCACGCGGCTCTACTGTGCGAGACGAGCGATAAGCTCGGAATCGCGACTCCAGGGCCGACTAAGCTCGAGATGGTAAACAAGTCCCTTCGAGAGTTGTGGACGTATGCGCAAGGTGCGATTACACGCGCTGATCAGATTGTAATCGTAGGCTACAGCTTCCCTCCAAGCGACTCGTACTCGCGCGACACAGTACTAGGTTGGATTGCGGAGAACATCAAACAGCGACCGAGTCGAAGACCGCTATTCATCGACATTGTGCTTGGGGACGATCTCGACAGCCCGGCTTCAAGAAGACTGAAGGGGCTCATGACGGCCTTAGGCGCACAGGTCCGTCAACACGCCATGAGAGCTGAGGACTTCATCGCCCACTACAGGACGATCTTGCGTCCGGACCACGACGGAGTCTAGCGATGGCCAAGCTCACATTTAGGGTCGCCCTGCCCAAAGATTCGCCCTATTTCATCAAGGGTTTTCTTGAACTCAGAGTGTCATTTGAGGACAAGGAGGGGCACGCATACAGCGGATTGAAGGGGACGGAATTCATACTTCGTCCTGGTGACCACGTACGCGCTGGCAATTCCCGAGCTCTTGCTGTTCTGCAGGCACAACGGGACGATGATGGCCGACCGTTTTTCGAGAAAGTCGATGGGGCCGGAATACCCGATCCGCTTGACCTTGATGACTTCCTTAGCCACTTCTTCCAGGACGGATAGTCGCATGGCCCCCCGTCGTGGTAGCGCTCGGCTAGGGTGATGCCCTCGCCGCACAGCTCGCAGGTGCAGCGAGTGATAGCGGCGGATGGGCAGCTCGTGCCAGGGGCGGCGGGGGCGCGTCATTCGGTCCCCCATCCGGGCGCTCGACGGCGGATTGGGCGCCCGTGGATGTCGGGGTAGCGGCCCTGCAGCTCGTTGGCCGCGTCCTGGCTGAAGGTCACGTGCAGCTCACGCCCGTCCTTCAGGGTGATCCGCCCGGGCCGGCGGCCGTGTCCGCAGCAGCTCGCCACCGTTGGCAGGCCTGTGGCATTCAGGGCCTGGACCAGGTCGGCGATGCACGGGTCGACGCTGATAGGCCCCGCTGCCAGCCCGATGTCGACGAGGACGTCGCCCTCGTAGCGGCCGGCGGTGCAGGCGGTGTGGGCGCAGGCCCGCCCCGCGGCCGCCCGCTCAACCGTCGAGACCGCCTCGTTGGTGTCCTCGTAGCGCCAGTCGGAGCCGTCCCAGTAGATGGGGTGGCCGCGCACGTGAGCCCGCGCGGTCATGCCGATGGCTCCCCGAGGATGCCGTCGAGCAGGCGCGCCCAGCGGAGGCGTAGCATCCACCAGCGAAATCGCCACGTTGGGCGGACGACTATCTTGGGGCGTGCGCCCAGGGTCGGGTCGCCATCCGGCCAAACCAGCTTCGTGTCCGGCGGCGGACCCAGGCGCAGGGCGCGGCTTCGCTTGAGGCGGTGGCGGTGCGCGCGCGTGACCCTCCTCACCCCGACCGCTCGCCGGCGCCCGCCGCTCACCGCCCACCCCCATCCCGCCGCCGACGCCTGGGCCGGCTTGCCGTCACCCGCCGGCCGGCCCTTCCGTCTGCCCCCGGAAGCAGCCGAATCGCCGCCTGGACCGTTGCCTCGGCCCGCTCGTGGCCCGCCTCCGCCCGCAGCACCTCGAGGCCGGCGTCGGCCAGGGCGTGGCCGAGCTCGCGGCTCAGCTCGTCGGGGATCGGGGCGCCCGCGGCAGCGAGCTCGAGGGCCCGGATCGCGAGCTCGCCGGCCGAACCCGCCGCGAATCCGCCGCGAGCGGTGCTTTCCCCAGCGATCTCGGGCGTGAGCCCGAGCTTCCCAAGCTGCAGGTCGCCGGTTCGAATCCGGTTGCCCGCTCCGTCCGTATCCACCGGTGATCGCGCGGCTTTTTCGAGCGCCGCGACGCCCTTGTCGACAGGCACCCGCGGCGGGTTTGCGGCGGGTCTTGATCGCGCGTCGGTGCCCCGTCGGTGCCTCGTCGGTGCCCCGGGCGTCTCCGCCGCAGCGCGCTCGAGCAAGTCGGGCAGCACGTGCGCGTAGCGCTGCTCCGTCACCGTCACGGAGCTGTGGCCGAGCAACCGCGAGACCTCGTAGACGGTCCACCGCCGCCCCCACGTGCCGCTGAGTAGATGCGTCGCGCACGTGTCGCGCAGGTCGTGGAATCGCACCTGGCGGCGCACGCCGCAGCGGCGCCACCAGCCCAGGCGCGTCACGTGCTTTTCCGGGTGGTCGGCCCAGCCCCAGTCGAAGCCGCGGTGGCGGAGCTTGCCGCCCGGGCCGGGGAAGACGAGAGAAGGTGCGGGCCTCTCACCCGCTCGGCCTTTCGCAGCTTCACGACGGACCGACATGTTGCCACGAGGCGCAAGGCCCTCGTCGCGCGGCTGGACGGGTGCGGTCCGCGTCGTCCCCAACTGTCCAGCCACATGCTCCTTCCACCGCGCCAGCGCCTCGTGCGCCGGCCCGATCAGCGGCACCGTCCGCCGGCGCCGGTTCTTCGTCGGCCCGGTCCAGGAGCGGCGCACGTGCAGCACGCCCCGCTCGAGGTCGACGTCCTCCCACCTCAGCGCCGCGAGCTCGCCCTGGCGCAGGCCGGCGTACACGGCGACCGTGAACACCGCCCGCTGCTCGTCCGGCAGGGGCGAGCCGGGCCCCAGGAGCCGCTGCAGGTCCTCGGCGTCGAGGTAGGGCGGGTCGGTCGGCACCTCGTCGGCCGGGGGCACACGCAGGCCCTGGCACAGCCCGGGCTCGCAGTGCCCGGCGACGGCCGCCGCCTCGAGGCACCGCCGGACCAGGCCCAGGGCGTGGACCTGGACGCTGCGGCTGAGCGTCCGGTCGGTCTCCACCAGCTCGCGCCGGCCGCCCCGCAGGACGCTGCGTCGGGCGGGCTGGCGGGGCAGCTCGAGCAGCCAGGCCTGGATGTCGGCGGGGCGGAGCAGCCGCAGGGGCTCGTCGGCGAACGGGGCGCGCAGGACCACGGAGCGCCAGACGGTGTCCCAGGTCCGGGCCGAGGCCCGCCCGTCGTAGCGCCGCAGCCACCGGGCGCCGTACTGCCGGAGCGTCACGCCCACGGCGAGCTCGGCGCGCTGGCGCAGGCCTTCCTCGCGGGCGTCGTGCGCCTCGTCCTCGGTGTCGTAGACGCCGAGCGAAACCTCGCCGCCATGGCCGTCGGGGATCCGGGCCCGGAAGCGCCCCCGCTCGCGCGTGACGCGCCCTTCGCCGTACCGCGCGCGCCGCCGGGTCACAGGCCGGACCTCCTGAGAGCCTGTCGCACGCGCGCCCGGGTGACGTCGCTCACGCTGCCGGACTCTACTCGCTCGGCCGCCCGCCTGGCCACCGTGCCGGCCCGCTTGCTGCCCCGGCGCGTCCGGGCCCGCAGCTCCTGCAGGATCCGCGCCTGGACGTCGGCCAGCCGGCCCTGCTCGCGCTGGACCTCGAGCAGCTGGCGCTGCAGGTCCTGCAGGATGGCGAGCTCGTCTCGGGCGGGGTCGGTCACGGGGCACCTCCCTCCTCCCGCCGGCGCTGCTCGGCCTGCACCAGCTCGATGGCCGGTGCGGCGACGCCGTCGATGGCGGTCAGGTGCACCACCGCAATCACCGCGGAGAGCAGCGCGTCGACGGGGCGGCCCTGCTCGAGCTCCGCGGCGCCGAGCACCATGGCGCGCCGGGCGCGGTCGATGCGCCAGCGGCGCTGGCGGGGGGTGAGGGCGATGGGCTTAGCCATGGCGCTTTCGCTTGGGGTCCAGACCGTCGAGCAGTCGCGCCAGGTCCTCACCGCACCCGCGCACGTGCTCGTTGCGGTAACCTTTCCAGTGCTCGGCCTGCTTTCGCAGCATGAAAAGCACGCGGTCCGTGATGCGGTTGTCGCCCGCGTAGTAGCGCACAAGCTCGCGCTCCGCGGTTTCGGCGCGCTGTCGCAGAGTCGCCCGCACTTCCGCGTCTATGCGATCTGCTTCTTTCAAGAACACCGCGACATCGGAAGGCGTCTGGGGCCCAAACTCGACCCCGCATCTCTGCGCGAGAGACCACGCTCGTGCCCATGCGTTGACCTCACCTCGCAACCGCTCCACCTCGTCGCACAGGGCGGCGAGCAGCGTCGGGGCGGCGGCGATCAGCCGGGCGTCGGAGCGCCACTGCCGCAAGGTCTCCTCGTCCCACTCCCCATCGGCGTCCACGTTGCCCATGAGCGCCAAGCAGCAGATGCACCGCCCGCCCTCCATCGCACACACCCGTACGTCCGCGCGCATGGGGGATATCTCCCACGGCCCGGGTGTCGCCTTCTCCAGCAGCGCCCGCGCCTCGGCCACGGGGTCCTTGTCAGTCGGGGAGTTCGACATATCGAATCCTTCCACAATCCACACAGCGAAAGCGCTCATAGTCGCCCCCGCCAGCAAGGCCCCCATACTCGTCGTCGAGTTCTTCCGTTCGTCCGCCGCAGCAGGAGCGCCGGCAGGTCGTGCGGCGCGAGCATCTTGGCCGCGACGTGACACGCCAGGACCGCCTGTCGGTACTCTTCGATTTTTTTCTCGTCGCTAGGCATCCTCACCCCCCGGAAGCAGCCTGGGCATCGTCCCGGCATCGAGCTGGCCCTTGACCACGTCGTACAGGCGGCGCGGTCCGCCGTTCTCGCTCGTCACAACCAAGTCAGCGAAGAACTCCTCCTCGAAGGTCGTGTCCTCGCTTGCGACCGCCTCGAGCTTCGCCTTCACGCGCAGCAGCAGGCTGCGCCACCGGCGCCGGTACTCGGCTTCGGCGCGCTTCGTCGATCCGTAGCCTTCGCGCTCGGTGGGAAACGGTACGTCGTAGCGCACGGCGCGGCCGGCGAAGCGGAACGCCATGAAGCTGCGGGCGCCTTCCTCGCCGAACATGAAGCCGTCGGCGCCGTGGCTCTTGAGCAACTTCTGCAGGTCGAGGCGCGTCTTCTCGGGTTCGACGGTCGTGCCCTCAGCGTAGCGGCGCGGTCTCTTGCTAGGCATTGGTCGTCACCTCGGGCCACTGGCGCACGCCGAGCTCTCCGGAGGCGGTGCAGAACCAGTCCATGCGGCTAGCCACTGGCGACCTCCTCGATGTCCCGCGGGAAGGTCCTGAAGAACTGGCCCTCGCGCCCGCGTTGCGCGGGGTCTCGCAAGAACACCCCCGTCGGTTCGACCGCCACCACCGTGCGTGGCGGGCCGCTCCATCCGGGGCTGTGCACGACCGTCCCGGGGCCCCAGCCTCGCGCGCGGCAGACCTCGCCGGCGGGCAAGCGCTTGCGTGTCTTCGGTGCCGGCATCACCCGCCCTCCACCGCCGAAACCATTCCGCTATCTCGCCCGCGGTCGAGGAGCTTCTGTGCTTCGGCCCATCGCCGAAACGCTTCGATGTTCTGACGCCCCTTGATCACCACGATCGACAGTTCGTGATCATGCGGCTCGCCGAGCGTCATCATGCTGACGCGGTCCGGGTCTCGCACTGCCGCGTCGACCATGTCGCCAAGCTGGCCAGTCAGACCGAAGTCCGTCGATGTTCTGTTGCCGATGATGCGTCTCCGCGTCCGATCCTCCGCCATCACAGCTCCTCCAGGTCCTGGAAACCCAGCTCCTCGACGAGGCCCCGGCCGCGGCCCGCGTCGACGGTGAACCCACCGCAGACGCGTGCGCCCGTGAACAGCGACAGGCGGTCGTAGCGCTCGCCCTCGATGAGCACCGCCCGCGTGATGAGCCGGCCCTCCCGCTCCTCGGTCCGGTAGCGGGTGGTCTTCTCGGTGCAGAACTCCGATGCGATGTCGGCCATCACGCACACTCCGTGCACAGCGTGCGATCCGCGTCGGCCCAGCCGCAGCCGACGTCGCAGCCGAAATCGTCCGTGCACCCGCAGCCCTGGCAGACGCCCGGCCGGAGCTCCAGGCGGCGCCGCAGCCAGCCCTCGAGGTCCTCGGCCTCGTGCCGGCCGAGCTCGTCGCAGGCAGCGGCGACGCGGAACAGCGTCTCGCGGTCCTCCGCGTGCATGACGATCTCGTAGTCGAGCGCGCCGAGCAGCACCTGGACGTCCTCGTGCGCCTGCAAGCGGGCGGCCACGGGGGTCTCGGACGCCGGGCCGTCCCACCGCGCGCGGATGCGTTCGATCTGGTCCCAGTCGACATGGGGTGGTCGGCAGCGCTTCTGCGCCTGCTCGAGCTCGCCGGCGACGCACATGATGCAGTGCCGCTCCTCACCGGCGATGCGGTAGTCGAAGCACTCGACGCCGCACCGCGTGCAGGCGACGGCGATGTCGCCGGCTTCGTCCTGTCCGGCGAGGTGGATGTCAGCCGCGGTGGCCATCAGCTCGCTCGTGCCGCCGCGGCCGCCTTGCCCTTGCCCTTGGCATCGCTGCCCTTCTTGCCCGTCGTCGCCTTGCCGTTGGGCTTGCTGCCGCGCTTCTTGCTCGCCGCCTTGCCGTTGGGCTTGCCGGCGTGCTTCTGCTTGTCAGCCTTGGCCTGCGCCTTCTTGGCCTCGGCGGCCTTCTGCTCGGCCTCGAGCGCCTTCTTGGCGGCAGCCTCGGCCTTCTTCAGGTCGACGCCGTACTCCTTGCACAGAGCCTTGAGCTCGGGACTGCTGCCGCCGGAGGAGGCGCCGCGCCAGAAGACCTCGGGCGGCAGCAGCGCCTCGAAGACGACGCCTCGGAGCTCGCCCTCGCTCATCTTCGCCAGGACCTTCTTGGCGTGGTCGTCCGTCGCCTTGTCGTCGGTCCAGCCGCGGCGCTCGCAGAGCTCCCCGCCGTAGTCGAGCGCCATCTTCACGGCCGACTCCGCCAGGGCGCGCCAGAACTTCAGCGTCGGCTTGCGTCGCTCGACACGGGCCACCACCTCTCCGACGGCCGTCTGCACGGTGCGCTCACGCAGCGCCCGGGCCGCCTTCGCTTTCTTCGCTTCGTCCTTGCTGGCTGTGCCCGCACTGGCGCCTGCGGTTCCGCCGCCGGCGCTCGCTGCCTTGAAGTCGTGTCCGCGGTCCTTCAGGGCCTTCGTGAGCCCCTTCTTCGGGAACAGCTCGAAGACCTTCCCGCCCGGCGCCATGGCCAGCGTGCGCTCGCAACCCTTGCCCAGGAGCGTCCGGTACTTGCGGCTCTTCGGATCTTCGGGGCACCGCCCGTCGAGGTCGATGTAGGGGGCGCTCGAAGCCAGAAAGTCTCCGTAGGGGAAGAGCTTCTTGAGCTCGGCCTTCTTGGTGACCACGGGCCAGCCCTTGTCCTTCGCGAGCGCCTGCAGGCCGGCCCAGTGCGCCTCGACCTTGGCCTGGTAACAGGCGCTGTCGGTGCACAGGTCGTCGCTGTCGACGTCGTCGAAGAGCTCCGGCTGGCAGCCGGTGCGCTTCGGACACGTCGTGCAGGGCCCGGCCTTGTCGACGAGCTCGGCGTCGTCCGTCTTGAAGGGCGCATCGGCCAGCCGCAGCATGAAGTCCTGCTGCACGATGCGGCTGGCTTCCCGCGCCGAAGGTCGATCCCCACGCCAGTCCACCCGGGTCACCGCTTCGACCGCCTTGGCCTGGCGCTTGGCGTCGGGCACCCGCGCGACGATGAGCGCTGTCGCGGCCGTGAGCTCACCGGCCAGAAAGGCCTTGCGCCCCGCCTTGCCCAGGGCGCACAGCTTCATGCGTTGGTAGACGTAGCCCGAGGGTCGCCCGACCTTCGCGGCGACGTCGGTCACGGCCAGGCCCCGCTCCTCGACGAGCCTGCGATAGCCATCGGCCTCGTCGAGGGGGTGGATGTCCTTGCGTTGCAGGTTTTCGACGAGCTGCGCCTCGACCACCTGATCGTCGGTCATCTCGCGGATGGTGACCGGGACCTTGGGGAGCTTCAGCTTGCTCGCGATGCGCAGACGCCGCGAGCCGATCACGACCTCGTAGGCCGGTTGGCCGTCCTTCGTCTCGACCTCGCTGCGCGGCCGCACCAGGAGCGCCTGCAGGATGCCGTGCTCGGAGACGCTTTGCTCGAGCTCGGCGTCGGCCTCCTTGTCGATGATCTTCCGCGGGTTTGTCGGCGACTCGAACAGCTGCGCGGGAGCCAGGTGGGTCAGGTTCGTCTCCATGGTGTCGTCCTTTCAGCCGTCGAGGCCCTTCTTCTTTGCGATCCAGCTCGTCACCACGAGCCGGCCGTGCTCGGTGTTCATCTCGGCCTTGTCCTCGTCGTAGAAGACCTCGCTGTCGTCGTGGACCTGCGAATGGGGAATCCACAGCTCCGTGCCGTCGGCCAGCTCGTAGAGCGCTGCCTTGGCGGTGCAGCGCAGCACCGTCGCAGCGTCGACCACGACGCCCGGCTCGTCCTCGTCACGAATGGTTCGGGTCATCCGATCTCTCCCCGGAGCCGCTCCACCAGCCCCGTGTTGCGTTTCGGCGGCTCCTTCTCGGCAATGGCCGCGCGAATCCCCTTCTTGTTGCCCACCACGATGACGCCCTTCTTGGCGCGGGTGATGGCCGTGTAGAGCAGCTGGCGACCCAGGCTGTACGTGTGCGTGGAGTGGCAGACCACGACGACCCACGGCCACTCCGAGCCCTGGCTCTTGTGCACGGTCAGCGCATAGGCGAGCTGCAGGTCGCCGGTTTGCTCGAGCGTGTACTCCACGGGTGCGCGGTCGGCGTACTGCACCGTGAGGCCCTTGGTCGTGACCTCGACCACGTCGCCGACCTCGCCGTTGAAGACGCCCAGCGTGTAGTTGTTGCGGGTATGGATGACGCGGTCGCCGGCGCGCAGCTTCGCCTTGCCGCGTTCGATGTAGCGCTCGTCGCCGCGTGGCGGGTTCAGCGCCTGCTGCAGCGCGGGGTTGGCGGCCTCGATGCCGGCCACGCGAGGACGCTGAGGGATGAGAATCTGAAACTCGTCGTTGATCTCGAGCGGGATGGTCTCGCTGGCGAGCTTGCACAGCGCCGGCACGATGGCGGCGGCGTCCTGAATCTCGACGAACCGGAAATCGTCACACGGCTCGAGCTCGGGCATTTGACCGCGGATGGCGCGGTGTGCGTTGCGGCAGACCCAGCTGTCCTGCGCGGCGCGATGGAGCGTCGTCAGTCGTGCCACGGGCACCTGCCCCGAGTCGATGAGGTCGCCGAACAGCCGCCCGGGGCCGACGGGCGGCAGCTGATCGGCGTCGCCGATGAGCATCAGCCGGGTGCGCCGCGCGTCGATGGCGTCGAGGAGCGCGGCGCCGAGCTCGACGTCGATCATCGAGGCCTCGTCGATGACCACGAGATCCGCATCGAGGGGGTTTTCTGCGTCGTGCCGCCAGCCCTCGACCGGATGAAAGCCGAGCATGCGGTGGATGGTCGAGGCCTTGCGGCCGGTAGCCTCCTGCAGGCGCAGCGCCGCCTTGCCGGTGGGCGAGCCGAGCAGGTAGCTGCAGCCGACCCGGTCGAGCTCGTCGAGCGCGGTGCGCAGGCACGTGGTCTTGCCCACCCCCGGGCCTCCGGTGACCACGCCTACCGGAGCGCTGCAGACGAGCTCGACGGCGCGCTTCTGGGAGGGGTCGAGCTTCATGCCGAGCCTCGCTGTTTCTGACGCGGTCCCAGCGACGCCGATCGCTGAGCCGCGGTTCGCTTCATCGACATCACCTTGCGCACGAGGTTGGCAAACGCCGGGTGTCGCGCTGCTTGGCGCATGTCACCGCCACGCCGAAGTGTCGTGAGCATGAAGTCGAGCAGCTTGACCTCGTCTTCGCTGAAGCTCTGCCCGGCGCCACGCATTGCGCGGTGGCCTTGGTAGTAGTGGCCACTGCCGTCGGGGCACAGACGCAGTTTCCGGTCCGCGACGATATGCTCGTCCCAGGGCCGCTTGCAGCGGCGGCAGAGACCATGCACATGCGCAGGGCGAGTGCGACGGGTCATGCGGCGTCCTCCCCAGCGCTGAGCAGGCCGCGGAGCGCCGCGGCGCACTGGGCCTCAGCGCGGTCGAGCCGGCTTGGGTAGATGCGCGCGCCGCGGCGCACCAGGCGCCCTTCCTCGGCGGCCCGCGCGATCTGCGGTCCCACGGCCTTCGGCGACACGCCGAGGAGCTCGGCGGCCATGCGCTGCAGCTGACCCCCCCAGACGAAGACGTGGCCGGCGTTCGCCCCCTCGCTGAGCACGTGCTCGAGCCCGGCGCGGATTCTCGCAGGGGCGTCGTACGGCACGCCCATCTTGCGGGCCACCGCGTCGGCCCGGACAAAGCCGAAGCCTCGCACGAACGTCGACAGCTGGTAGGGGTCGGCCTGCAGGCGCCTCAGGACCTCGTCCAGCTCGCCCCAGGCGCCCACGCACTGCCCGACCTGGTGGTCGGTCAGGCCCCAGCCGCGGAGCTTCACCATGGCGTCCCGCTCGCTGCGATGGCGCGCGTAGGCCTCGCAGATGGCCTGCAGGCGCGCCGGGGTGATCCCCTGGACCTCGAGGAGCCGGTCGGGGTCGTTTTCGACGACATCCCACAGGTCCTCGCCGAAGCGCTCGACGAGCTCACGGGCGCGCCCCTCGCCGAGCTGCGGCAGGCGCGAGGCCATCCACTTGACGACGCCCTCGGCGCCGCTGAGCTCGGCGACGTTGCAGCGCCGCACCTTGAACTGCAGCCCGTAGCGCGGGTGCTCGTGCCAGTGGCCCTCGAGCTGCACCTGGTCGCCCACGCGCACGCCCAGCAGCTTGCCGGTGACCTGGACGTCGCGGCGGCGGCCGCCCTTGTCCCGGACGCGCACGGTGCCGAAGCCCCAGTGGTCGCCGCCGAACACGCGGTGGCTGAGCAGTTCGCCCTGCAGGGTCTCGGTCTGTTGGCGGACAGCAGGCATGGGATCAGAAAGCGGGGGCCAGACCTACTCGCGCGGAACTGGAGGGTCCGTGCGAAGCCCACGACGCCGCTGGCCCCCAGCCCAGCGCCGCAGGGTGTGTCCCGGTCCCCGAGAGGGTGAGGGGGCCGGGAGACGCTCGTGTCAGGCGGCGGAGTCGCCCTCCGCGGTGAAGTCCTCACCCTCGCCGTCGGTGAAGTCGCTCGGGTTGAAGCTCGCGTCCGCCGGGGCGTCGCCGGAGCCCTCTCGGCTGACGGCCTGGTCCTCGATGCGCTCGAGCGACTGCTCGAGCAGCTCCTTGGCGCTCTTGGCGTGTTCGTGCATCAGGTGGATGCGCTCCTTCGGCAGGACGTCGCCACGCTGCAGCACCGGCAGCGCGTACTTGCCCTTGCCTTCGGCCATCCTGAGGCTGACCGTGCAGTCGAAGACGAACAGCGGATAGTCCTTCGCCTGCCCCTTGATGATGCGCCGACCGATGTGGTGCTTCTGCAGGTAGCTCTTGATCACGGGCTCGGCCGTGCGCCGGAAGCGGAGCAGAAACGGCATGCCGGTCTCGTGCTCGAGGCCCACGATGTTGTAGACGACGCTGCAGCGACGAACCCGTTTGCCGTCGTCGTCGGTCTCCCACTTGGCCTGCGGGCAGCCCTTGCAGGGCCGCTCCTGCCCTTCGACGAGGTCGCCCACGGTCTTCTGCATCACGCCCGTGATGCGGTCGAAGCTGCGGCAGAGACGCTCGGTCTCGTCCTTGTCGTTGTTGAAGACGCTCCAGAGGTTGGTCTTGTGGATGTGCAGCAGCGCGCAGTGCAGCTCCTTCTGGGTCTTCTCCGTGACGGTGTCGAAGAAGACGTTCGGCGGAATCGGATCGCCGTTCGCGTCGGTGCCTTTCATGTTGAAGACCTTCGCCGCGAGCTTGACTTCTTCGGCTCCGATCTCGTCGAGACCGTCGACTTCGAAGACGAAGTCCTCGCCGAGCTCGCTGAGCTCGTCGTGCGTGGGCAGCGCGAGTGCCGCGCCGCCGCCGTTGGTGCTTTTGTCCTTCTTGGCCATGGTGTTCCTCTCAGGCGACGTCGCCCAGTTTGTGGTCGTCCAGGTCGAGACCACGGAGGGCCTCGTCGATATCCTTCTTCTCCTCGCCCCTCGGCGCGTAGCCGGCGGTGAGGCACTGCTCCTTGAACGGGCAGCGGGTGCACTTCTCGCCGACGCTTTCGAAGAAGCGCCCCATGCGCACGGTGCTGACGACGGCGCGCAGCAGGTGCTCGAGCCGCGGCACGTCGTCTTCCGTGCGGCGCATCTCCAGCCACGCGGGCCCCCGCCGATCGCCCGCGACGTAGGAGACGCGCCCGGGCTCCTCGAGCCCGTAGAAGCGCAGGTCCTCGGGACGGTCGACCGTCTTGGTGCCCTTCTTCTGGTAGGGCACGTAGTCGCCCATGTGCACGTAGTGCAGGTGCGACGGGTAGACGCCGAAGCGCGGGTAGTCCTCGATGGCCTCGAGGTCACCGGCGTCGAGGCGGGCGCCCACCTCGATCAGCACCCGGTCGAGGCACGTGCGCTGCGTCTTGTAGTAGCTGCGGCCGACGACCTCGATGTCGAAGGGGCCGCGGGCCCGCCACCCCTGATACGCCTCGCAGTGGTAGCCCTCCATCTCGACGACGTCGCGCGGGACGAACACGCCCTCGTGTACGGCCGACGCGTAGATGCCGCTCTCGAACCCGTGGTCGAGCTCGATGGGGTGCGGCTTTTGCGCGCCGCTCTTCCAGTCGGCCATGCCGAGGCCGCTCGGGTCGTCGGCGGGGCGGTAGACGAGATCGGTCTGTCCGCTCACCCAGTAGTCGCCCACGCGGGCGATGAACCCGGCCTCGATGAGCTCGATCTGCGCGACGTGGTTGTGCAGGTCGCCCAGCAGCCCCGTGACCATCTGCACCCGATCAGCGAGGACCTTGTCGGGGTTGTCGCGCTTGCCGTACCAGACGAGTTCGCGACCGTCGCGCGCGCGCTCGAGCTCCTGGTCGAAGACCTTGCGCACGCTCTCGGCCGACACGCCCTGGCCTTCGAGCAACTGAGCCCGCACCTGTTCGTTGCCGAGCGCCCGGGCGATCGTCTCGTGGGATGCGGTGCCGGCCGCGCTCTTGCCGCTGACGCTGTCGTAGCCCTTGCTGAGGCCATCTTCCGCGGCGTGCTGCATGTCGTACTGGAACGCTCGCAGGCAGCCGAAGGGGCCCACGATCTGCTTGAGGTGGCTCTTGTGGATGGGGTCGGCGAGCGTCCCCCACTTCTGGTGGTTCCAGCGGTTCACGATTTCACCTCCGGGCAGAGGCCCTGTCCGCGGTCCTGCTTCATCGCCTTGGTGAGGCAGCCCAGGCAGTAGAGGCGGCCGAGGTAGTAGGTGCCCTGTCGGGGCGCGAGGCGTGTTGGGCAGGCTGCGCAACGCGCGGCGTAGCGGTTGGAGCCACTCATGGCCGGGCCTCCGCGCGCTGCACCGCCGCGACGTAGTCGTGCCGCCGTAGCCACGCCATCGCGGCCTCGGGGGCCAGGTCCGTCGCCAGCTGCAGCGTGGCGAACGCCTCAAAGGCCGAACGGGTTCGGTCGAGCGCATCCACCACTTCGGTCGCGCGGCCAACGGTCAGGCCGTGGTCTTCGACCAGGTCACGGACAGCACGCTCGGCGCGCAGGACCTGGTCACGGAAGTCGAGCCGCAGGGTGGGGTCGCTGGGCTGCTGGAGCACCCGCGTCTTGGCGTCCTCGAGGGCGGCTGCGGCAGTGCCGGCCTCGGGATCATCGCGCTCGAGTTCGGCGAGCTCGCGGCCGAGCCGGGTGCCGTCGTGCGCGGGAAGCTCTCGGACGTGGCGGCGGGGGCGCCTGCGCGTCATGCCGCACCTCGGCACTCGCAGAACAGCAGCGGCAGCTCACAGCGGTCGCACACGGGCGTGCGCACGCCGAGGTCGCGCTCGTCGACGACCTCACGGGGCCGCCCGCCCGGGCGCCGAGGATCAGCAGCCCGGGCGAAGCGGGGGGGGTGCTCCGCGGGCGCAGCGGCGCGCCGGGCGGGGGCCCCGCAAGAAGCGGTGTCGCGGCGGGGAGGGGTATGGCCCAGGCGGTAGACGTTGCCGCCCCGGGCCATGCACAGCTCACGCGCGCCGATCGTGCGGCCGCAGCCGCAGCCGCACGGGGCTCGGACGGGAGCGAGGGTCGCACTCATCGGACCGCTCCCCAGGGCCCGCACCGGCCCTCGAGCAGCTCGATGGCTTCGTCGACGGCGTCCTCGAGCGCCTCGCCCGCGCGCCGCGCGCGGCGCAACCGACGCGCCACGGACATGCGCAGCACGTGGTCGTCCTGCGCGAGCATCCGCCGGCGGTCGTTGTCGGCCTCGAGGTCGCGCACCTCCTCGATGCAGCGGTTGACCTCGTCGCTGCAGGGGTAGGGGCCGAGCGCCGACTGCAGTCGGCCGGCCACGGTGGGAGGGCTCGGGTCGACCTCCGGGTGGGTGAGCACCAGCGCGCCGGTGCTGGGATGGACGCCCGCGCTCATACGTCGAGCCCGAAGTGCTGGCGCACCAGGACCTGCGTGCGCTCGACCGCCGCGACGTAGGGCGCGTGGTCGAAGTGCTGGCCGGGCAGCCCGTAGTGGGCGCGCTGGCCGGTGAGCCCCTCGGCGAGCTCGTGGCTGCCCGGCTCACCGTTGGGGCCGGCGCCGAGCGCGGCGTCGCGCTGGTCCGCGAGCTCCTCGTCGTAGGCCTCTCGCGGGAAGATCCACCAGCGGTAGCCGCTGCCGTCGAAGTCGTCGGTGACCCGGGTGCCGCACATCAGCGCCACCGGCCACCCCTGTTCGTGTCGTGTCGTTCCCATCGATTCCCTCTCGATCCGGGCTGAGCTAATTACCAAGCCCACAACCCATAATAACCAAGAATGGATAACCGTCAAGGGTTAGTTTTCGGGCGGCAAGTTGGGTGGCCAGCGCTGTCTATTGCGGCACGTCCCCTCCCGTGGATCCCTGGGCTGCTCGGCGTGGCCGACGCCGGCAGAGGGGAGACTCGGGGGAAGTGAGACCGTCGATTTGGGAAGGCGTCGCGGAGAGCGTGTGGCGGGCCACAGGCTCGCCGGAGCCGCCCCAAGACGCCTTCAAGCTCGCCGAGTGCTGTGGTCTCCGGACGCGCCCCTGGGGCCGCGGCTGGGCTGTCCTCGAGGGCGATCTGATTCGCTACCCCGCCCGGGTCCGACCGACACGCCAGCACGGCCTCGTCGCCCACGAGGTGGCCCACTGGGCCCTCGACTGGGCCGAGGAGTCCCAGAGCGAGCAGGCCGCCCGGTGGGTGGGCGGAGCGCTGATGCTGCCGCGCGAGCCCTTCAATGCCGATCTCGCCGAGACCCGGTGGGACCTCGAGGCGCTTCAGTCCAAGCACCTCAATTGCTCGGCCGAGCTCATCGCCCGGCGCATCGTCCAGCTTCGCGACGCCGTCGCCACTGTGCTCGATCAGGGCCGGGTGCGCGCCCGCGTCGCCAGCCCCTGGCTCGGCGATCGCTTCCGGCGGCTATCACGCTGGGAGCGCGAGCTCGCCGACCGCGCACTCGAAACCGAGCAGACCCAGCGCCCGGAGGAGCTCGTGTGGGCGGTGCCGGTCATCGACGGCCCGCACCGGCGCGTAGTGCTGGTGGCGGAGGCCGAGCAACTAAGCCTGCGCCTATAGATCTCTATCGAAGCGCGGAGAGTTCTCTTGCGAGGCGAAAACCGTTTGGTTCCGCCGACTCTATCCGCATCAGCTACATTGACCAGATCTAGAACGCTGAAAGATAGCTCAGCGTTCTAGTGTCCAGAACACCAAAAAAACTGGACAAGCTTATGCGGCTTTCGCGCTGCGGGCTCGATCTCTTTCCGAATCCAGCCCTGAGAACCCCTTGACCCCGCCTCCTCGCGACATATCTTGAACGGCGCAAACACACTCAAGACGGCTTCGCGGGAGGCGGGGCCAGGAGAATTAATAAATGAATACGGACAGTTCTAATGTAAGCGCGTTTGGGTCGAGTGTCAAGTCGTGCGATGCCGCAGTGCACTGGCTCAAGCAGAAGGGGAAGGCGGGCCACGTTAATCCCACGACGGCTCGCTTGATCGTGACGGCGATCAACAAGCTCACCGAGGTCCTCGTCGATGGCGAAAGTCGCGCGGCGGAGGACGTGCTCGAGGAGATCCAGTCTCTGGCCGACCGTTGGGGCCGCCTTAATCCGTCGGTGTCGCCGGATACCATCCGCACCTACATGTCTAGAGCGCGCCGCGGTCTCACCTGGTACGTCGACTTCTGCGCTGATCCGACGGCGTTCCGGTTTGACGTGACACCGCGTCGCAAGTCCAAGCACAGCAATGTCGAAACCAAAGAGGAGAAAGCGAATCCGGCCCGCCCGGAGCCACGGCCCCAAGGCGCCGATCCGTTGCGCCAGCTGCCGTTGTCGGATGGCCGCGAATTTCGCTACGAATTGCCGTCAGATTGGTCAGTAGCCGACGCCCGGCGTACGGCATGGCACCTGTTGACGATGGCGAAGGACTTCGATCCCGATCAGGACATCGCTGGCGCGACGCGCGCGCTTGAGAGCCAACGTCGGCTGGAGTTCTGAGAGTCGATACGAGGGGCCGAGCTGGGATGGGCGCTCCCAGCTCGGCCATCGTACTTTCCTGCTTCGCCGGACGAACGGGAGAGTTGTCCGGCGCCTACGGCTTCTTCTTCGGCGCGAGGCGCATCCGGTCACTGATGTCCGGCGCCTCGTCGTCGGGCGGCTCGTCGACGGCCTTGCCTTTCAGATAGGCCTTGCGGCCTTCGTAGATCTGCCGCCACTCCGAGACCGTGCCTCCAGTGGAGAAGCGTGGTGCTTCCTTCATGAGCCACTCGATGACCTGGTCGTGGAGCTCGCCATCGGCAGGCTTTTTGTCGAAGCTGCCGATGAATACGGCGAGAGGCAGCGGTAGGTCCGCCAGGTCCTCGCGAACGCTGCGAAACTCCTCCTCAGATGGCGAAACATCGACCGCGACGTCCTCCAACAACAGCTCATCGGAGGACGTGCCCAGCGTTGCAGCGATTGCGTGCAGCCGTTCGCTCATGGGCATGGTCTTGCCCGACTCGTAGCGCCAGATGTCCTTGGGAAGCACGCCCACAGCCTGGGCAAGGTCCTTCTGTGCCATCCCCATCCGAATGCGCCGATCTCTGATCCGCCGGCCCACGGCTTCTCGCTTCAGCCGCGCAAGTCGCTGTTCCTCTGTCTCCGGCTTTTCCACGGGGAAACTTTGGGCATTTGTGCCCAAACAGTCGATTCCCGTCGGTGGATAGTTATCCTCTTGACTGGATAACCATGCTTGGTTACATACTGTGGGCATGGGCACCATCGGTGAGCGGATCCGTGCAACGCGCGTGAAGCAGGGGCTGACGGGCGCCGAGCTTGCTCGCCGCATCGGGGTCTTGCCGAAGGACATCTGGCGCTACGAGTCGGGGCGGGTGAAGAGCCCCAGTGCCGATGTCGTAGGACGCATCGGTGAAGCACTCGGAGTTTCGACGGATTTTCTGATCCACGGAAGCTCAGATTCCACGGTGACACCCCCCGACGCCGCGGAGTAGACGCCGATGGTCCCTCCGCGCGCAGCTGCACAGAAGGACCCGCTACGCGAGCAGGTGCGCACCGTCCTGGTCACCGGGCTCGGCGAGCTCGGCCTCGGCCACGGCGACGTCGCCCACGCCTGCGGCACCACGCGCCAGGCCGTCGGCCTGTGGGCCAGCCCCAACCACGAGGCCACGCCCTCCATCACCTACGTGGCGCGCCTGGCCGCCGCCGAGGACGCGCTGTGCCGGGCGCTCGGCCTGCGCCTGCTGCGCGCCGTCGCCGCCCACGCCGATGCCGACCTGGTCGACTTGCGCGAGGCCGACGGAGACGTCGTCGAGCGCCTCGACGCCCTCGACCGCGAGGCCTACGAGGCGCGGCACGAGCTGCGGCTCGCCCACGCCGACGGTCACCTCGACGACGGCGAGCTCACGCGCATCGCCAAGGAGAGCGACGAAGCCGCGACCCACTACCGAGGCGAAGCCAACCGGGCACGCCGTGAGCTCGAGCGCCGGCGGCAAGAGCGCAGTCGGGGGAGGGTGGTGGTGTGACGGCTCGCCCTTCCGCCCGCGCACGCCCCCAGTACCCGCACGGCAACGGCGAGTCGCCGCCGGCGAAGACTCGCGCCGAACTGGCGGCCGAGCGCGATGAGCAGGTGCGGAAGCTTCTGAGGCACCCGGGTGTGCCGACCTGGCTCTACAGCGTCGAGGTGGCGAACGCACTCGGGTGGACGGGCACTGCCGGAGTCAATCGCGCGCTCACCTGTATGCACCGGCTCGAGCAAGCTGGGTTGTTGGAGAGCCGTTGCGAGCCTTCGCCCATCAGCGGCATCGGTCGACGGTACTTCCGCGCGCTGGAGGTCGTCGCGTGAGGCGCGTGATCCTCGAGACCCCGTATGCGGGGTCTGTCCGCAAGCACACCGCCTATGCGCGACAGTGCATGCTCGACTGCTTGCGCCGAGGAGAAGCCCCCCTTGCGTCGCACCTGCTGTACACGCAGGTCCTCGACGATCAGGTGGACGCCGATCGCGACCTCGGCATCGAGGCGGGGCTTGCCTGGGGCACCGTGGCCGAAGCAACCGTGTGCTACGTCGACCACGGCATCAGCGACGGGATGCGGCAGGGAATCCTGCGCGCCCAGCAACAAGGTCGACCGGTCGAGCTTCGCACGCTGCTCACGCAGCCCGCGCGAGGGGAGGGCGAGGCGTGAGCAAGCCCAAGCTCGCGGAGCTCCCGCCCGGCGCCATGCGCGTACGTGAGGTGCCCAAGGAGCGCATCCTGCTCAAGGACCACCGCGAGCACCTACAACAAACCTCCGGCCTCACCGACGAAACGATCAAGCTCGTCGGCATCTACACCGAGATCGAGCCGCGCGAGCTCGCGCAGCTGCTCAACTGGAAGAGCTGGCCGCGCTCGGTGATGGGCTCCGGCATGGTGTTTCCCTACCGCGTGCCGGGCGCTGCCGAGGCGAGCTTCTGTCGCGTCCGGCCCTCCAAGCCCAAGACTGTCGAGCGCAGCGGCAAGAAGATCGTGCGCAAGTACGAGCAGCCGAGGAACGTCTCGGCGATGCCGTTTTTTCCGCCGCGCTCCGTCAGCAGCGGCGCACTGCAGGACGTCCAGCAGCCCCTGTACTTCACCGAGGGCGAGAAGAAGGCGGCGCTGCTCGATCAGCTCGGCTACGCCACCGTGGGCTTTCCCGGCGTCTTCAACTACCACGACGTCGACAAGTTCAACACCAAGACCAAGGAAGGCCTCGAGCTGCACCCGCTTCTGCGTGAGCACGTGGCCTACGCGGGGCGGTCCTGCGTCATCGTCTACGACGCCGACGCCGCGGTGAACGACCAGGTGCAGCTCGCCGCGCGGCGCCTGGCGGGGCTTTTGCTCGCCGCCGGCGCGCGCAGCGTCGAGCTGGCTCTGCCGCCCGAGCCCGACAAGAAGCAGGGCATCGACGACTACTACGTCGCCCAGGGCGAGGCCGCCACGCGCGAGCTGCTCGAACGCGGGCGCACGTCCATCGAGGCGCTCAAGCCCGAAAGCCCCTTGCCCCAGGTCCGCTCCATTCGGTCGCTGCGCGAGGCGCCGGTGCCCGAGGGGTTACGCGTACCGCCCGGCTACGAGATCGGCGAGCGCGACCCCGAGCTGTGGGCCGAGGCCGAGGACGAGGACCGCGCGCCGCGGCGCATCTCCGGCTCACCCATCCTCATCAAGCGCCTGCTCGTCGACCTGTACACCGGGGAGGAGCGCGTCGAGGTGGTGTTCTTGCGCAACGGCCGCTGGGTGACCGCCTGCGTCGACCGCCGCGCGATCGCCGACTCGCGCACGATGATCAGCGACCTCATCCCGCTCGGCGCGCCGGTCACCAGCAACAACGCCAGCAAGCTCGTCGACTGGTTCGAGGCGCTCGAGCGCGTCAACAGCTCACGCCTCGAACGCATCGCCTGCGTCGGCCGCGCCGGCTGGCACCAGATCGACGAGCGCTGGACCTTCGTGCTCAGCGAACCAGTCGACGGCGAGACCACGCTCACGCTCGACACGCGGGGCGACCGCCGCAAGATGTTCGGCGCGCTCAGCCGTCGCGGCGGCTACGATGCCCACCTCGAGGCCCTGCGCCGCACGTGGCAGTCCGACCTGACGGCCGCGGTGATGATCGCCGGCGCGCTGTCGGCGCCGCTGCTCAAGTGGCTCGAGGCGCCCAACTTCGCCATCCACCTGCCCGGGGACAGCTCCCGCGGCAAGACCTCCATGCTCAAGATCGCCGCCAGCGTCTACGGCGACCCGGGCAACGACCAGTGGGTGGGCAACTGGAACACCACCAGCGTCGCCGCCGAGCTGCGCGCCGCCGTGCTGACCGATCTACCCCTGTGCTTCGACGAGGTGGGCGCCGGCGACATGCGCCAGACCGAGCGCCTCGTCTACATGCTCATCAACGGCGGCGGCAAAGCCCGCGGTCACAAGGACCTGCAGCTGCGCGAGACGGCCTCCTGGAGGACCGTGCTGCTGAGCACGGGCGAGCACGAGCTCGCCGACGAGAGCGCCAACACGGGCGCGCAGATCCGCGTGCTGCAGTTCCACGTGGGCGGCTTCGGGGAGCTCGGCGCCGATGGGGTCGACGCGCTGCGCGAGGCCGCCTGCGCCAACCACGGCCACGTGGGGCGCCGCTGGGTCGAGGAGCTGCTCGCCCTCGAGGACTGGAAGCCCTACCTCGAGGCCTACAAGGACTTCGCCCGCATCCTGCGTCGCAAGGCCCAAAGCCCCCTGCAGCAACGCACCGCGCTGTACTTCGCCGTGCTGTGCATGGCCGAGAGCATGGCCGCCGAGCTCTTCGACCTCGGGGAGCGGGGGGGACTGGCGATGCAACGCGCCTTCCGGGACGCCGAGGGCAAGCGCGACGACGTACGCCCCGTCGCCGAGCGGGCGCTCGAGGCGGTCGAGGACTGGGTGAGCTCCGAGCCCCGGGCCTTTCCCCGACTCGAGCCCAGCGCTGTCGGCGACGACGAGCCGAAGGGCGGTCAGGCGCAGGTGCTGCACGGCTACCAGCGCGACGACGCCGTGCTGTTCATCCCGCGGCAGCTGCAGCGCTTCTGCGCCGAGTCGAACCTGTCGTACCGCGAGGTCCTGCGCGGTTGGGCCGAGCGACAGTGGCTCGGCATGGCCGACCCCGGCCGCCACACCAAGACGATGCGCATCGCCGGACGCGTGCAGCGTCTGGTGGTCCTGTCACGCCCAAGCGAGGAGGACTTCGGCGTAAGTGCGTGAAACGAAAGGGTGTTGCCGGTGTTGCCGGTTTGTTGCCAAAGGCCGTTTCGTAAGTGCGCGAAACGAAAGGGTGTTGCCGATGTTGCCGCTGTTGCCAGGAATTAGGGGCCCCTTAAGGGGGGTCCTGCAAAACGGGGTTGGAGAGGGGGGCGAAAAGTGCGTGGGGGCCCTTAAGGGGGGTGTAATTCTTGGCAACACCGGCAACACCGGCAACACGGCTCGCAAGCCCACGCAATCACTCGGCTTCGGTGTTGCCAAAATGTTGCCGGTGTTGCCGGTAGGGGCGCGTTTCACGAGAAACCCCTCCGTTTCACGGCGCAGCGGCACATGGGGCGGTGCCGGAGGCGGCGCAACGGGCGCCGCGACGGCCTGCAGGGGGGCGCCGTGAGCCAGCTGAGCATCGCCGTCGTCGACATCGACGAGCTCGACGACGAGACGCCGGCGTCGGAGCGCACATCCGAAGGCGCGCCCGGCGGAGGCGCCGATTTACCGACCGCGTCGCGCGCGCGCGACGAGACCTTGGAGCGCAAAGGAGTGCCGACAGGGGGCTCCGGAAAACTACAGCCCGAGCCCATCCCCAGTGAACCCTCGCCTGTCGCCCCGCCCGTCACGCCCCCCGCCGCTGCCGTCGCGCCGCCGTCCGTCCTCGAGCTGCTCGACCTGCCGGTGCGCCTGCTGACGAAGCTGCCCCTGACCACGACCGTGCTGTGCCGCGCCGAGGGCGTCGCCGCCCCCATCGTGCTCACGACCAGCAAGGCGGCGTACCGGGCCGCCCGGGGCCAGCGCTGGCCCGTCTTCGTCGGCGGGGAGCTCGTGGCGATGACCCTGGCGGCCGAGCATGACCGGCTGTTCGCCCGCGACGTCGTCCAGTGGTGCGAGCGCAAGGCTGCCGCGCCCGAGTGGAGACTCGGGCCCGAGGCCGCGCACGGGCTCGGGGTCGCAGGGCGGCGCCTGTGGGCCCGGAGGTGGTGCCTCGGGCCCGTGCTGCGGGCTGGAGGCCTCGAGCCCGTCGACGTGGCTGCCGGCGATCCTGCGGGCCTCGAGCTCGTCGAGGGGGCAGGGGAGGGCGCTTCGTGAGCCGACCGAGCCCCATGGCGCCCATCGCCGAGGTTCGCCGCTACTGCGAGGTGTGCGATCGTGAGACGCGTCACGTGCAGTGGCATCGCCTCCGGCCGCCTGTCTGCCAGGAGTACGGGCCTGCACCCGACGACGGGCAGACGCTCGAGCGGGCCGCGCGGGCGCGAAAGCAGCGACGCAGCGAAGGGCCTGCCCGGCCTGCCGCTGCGATGGACAGGCCCGCCGCAGCGCCAACACCATCGACCGAGCGCAGCCGCTGGCTCGAGGGCGTGCGCAGCGACCTGCTGCTGGGCATTGCGCGTGCCCGGATGCAGGCCCGGCGTCTCGGCGAGCACCAGGTCCTGGAGGACCTGGAAGCCCTCGGCACGCTCGTCGACAGCGCCCTGGGCGGCCGCATCGACGCGGAGCGGGCTCGCGCCGCGTCGGAACCTCTGGAGGCCCCCTGATGGCCCGCCGCCGCCCCGCGCCGCCGCCGCGCCTGCATCCGTGGCCCGTCGTGGTCCTGGCCATTGATCCGGGTCTCACTTCCGGTTGGGCGCTGTGGGCCCAGGGGCGCCATGCGGGCTCCGGGGAGGCGCAGGTCCTCGACGTCGAGGCCGTGGCCCGGGTGGTCCGGGGCGCGCTCGAGATTGCCGAGGTGGCGTCGATGCCGGCGGTGTTGGTGCTCGAGCGCGCCTACACCGGGCGGACCCGGCACATGGGGCCCGCGCGGCCGCTGTGGGAGCGTGTGTGGGCCGATCAGGGCGGGGTGAAGGGTCGCGTCGTCCGGGTCTACCCGGCGACCTGGCGCGCGAAGGTCCTGGGGCGAGGCATGGGCTCGGCCAAGCGCGCCGTTGCACGTGAAGCCGAGCAGGCGGTGGCACGGCGACTGGCGCGGCGGCGCGTGGGCCCCGACGAGGCGCCGGCCGTGTGCATCGGTCGGTGGGCGGTGCTGGCCGGCGAGCTCGAGCGAGTGCTGCCCAAGAGCGTGGTGGAGGCGGCGTGATCGGTCCTTGCAGCAGCTGCGGTTCGCCGCTCGAGGTGGACTCCACGGCCGCGGTGCTCGCCCGGGCGTGGGGCCGCCCCGTGCTGTGTGAGTCCTGCGGCAGCGGCCACACCCCCCGCGGCTGGCCGGCGCTGCTGTTCGCCGCGGCGCTGCTGGCCTACCTGGTGGCGGTCGTGGCGATGTGCGGGCAGCGACCGGCGGAGGCGCAGGAGAACGCGCTGGTGGCCGCAACGGGCCGCGCGGCGCCGCAGGTGTCGACGGCGGAGCGGCCGCCCCTCGCCGTCGCCCTTGGACGGCAGAGCGTCGCTGAGATCGACCTGCCGGCCGATGAGGACCGCGCCGACGACGAGAGCTGGCTGATGTGGCACATCAACCGCGCCCGGGCCCTGTCTCGGGGCCAACCGCTCGCCCGACAGGTCCGGCGGTACAACACCATGCCGCGCACCCGGCGGGGGAGCCGCGCGGCGTGGGTACTTCGCCTGGGCGCAGGCGTCGATCCGCCGCCGACGTGGCCGAGTGATCGACGGTGGTCGAAGTACGGCCCGCGCTGGCAGCGGCGCCTCGAGCTCGCCCGGCGCTTCGTTGCCGACCCGGGGACTCACCCGTGCCCGGAGGCGACGCACTACGGTGGGCGCTGCGACGACGACGTGCACGCCTGTGACCCGGCGCCGTGGTGTTGGCAGCGGGTGTGGTGCGGTCGGCCGCGGGACTACTGGGCCCAGGCCTACTGGGCCACGCCGCAAGGTGAGCGCTGTGCGGCGACGGTGCCCGCTGACGTCGCCGCGGGAAGGGAGCGGAGCTAGGTGCCGCAACACCTGCCCGACAGCATGCAGTTGTTCACATGCCCTTCGGAGAAGCTCCGGCATCCGCGGTTGACTGTGGTTGCGTGTGGAAAGCGCTACGGCGAGGCACGTCACCTCAACGGCAACGCCTCGGCGGAAAAGGTGCTCGCTTACGGTCCTTGCAAGGGCTGCGAGATCGGTCGGTCGCACGCGAAGGGCAAGCTGCACCCGAAGGCCGAGTGCGTGAGCGTTGCCGCGCACGGTACGCCGGGAAGGCCTCCACCGCGCCCGAGTGCCCGCCAGTCGGAGCGACGTCAGGCCTCGACGTTGTCGGAGCGCACCTGCGCGCTCGAGAGCTGCCGCAAGACCTTCAAGCCGAGCCGCCGAAATCAGAAGTTCTGTCCAGGCGGCAAGTGCACGATGGAGTACCACCGCGGCGCCGGAGCTTCCGCTCGCGGACGGTACGGCGCGAAGCCGAAAGCGAGCGCGCGAAAGCGGGAACCGGCGACTGCCAGGAAGCCCAGCAAGAAGGGAAGCCCACTCGAGGGGTTGCCGCCCGCTGTCATCCAAGCAGGTGATCTTCTCTACGGGGCCGGCTACGGGGTGCAGGCCATGCAGGTGCTCGGTGGCTTTGTGCTGTTTGTGGAGGTGCGGGGTGGCTCCTAGAGACCCCACCGTGCCGCGGAAGCTCACGCTCGCCGCGCGAAGTCCCGGCCGGATCCAGGACCGGGCTCGATCCCGAGCCCGCGAGCTCGCGCGTCTACCGGTGGTCGACGATGAGGAAGCGCGCCGTCCTCGGACGCGCCGAGACTGCAAGGACGGTCCACGGCCGTGTCCCTACGTCGCCTGCCGTCACCATCTGTACATCGACGTTCAGCCCAAGCGCGGCTCGCTCACGCTCAACTGGCCGGACCGGGGTGTAGACGAGATCCCGCAGACCTGCGCCCTCGACGTCGCCGACCAGGGCGGCCTGACGCTGGAGCGGGTCGCGGACCTTCTCAACCTCACCCGCGAGCGCATCCGGCAGATCGAGGCCTCGGCGTTGCGGAAGGTTGAAGCGGCGTTAGGGCCGGAGCTCTGCGCCGAGCTTGCGCTACTGCTGCAGCGGGACGAGGCGCACGAAGACCCGAGGCGCCGATGGAGGGCTACAATGCCATGAGGCCAATGCACAAAGGCCCGCCCCGGCTGGTCCCCGGAGCGGGCCCGAACGAACACGGAGATGGAGGGTCTCGCGCGGGAAGGAATCTACCACCGCGTGAACGATGCCACTCCAAACTGACGACCTTGGCCGCTTCTGGTGTGAGCCGCTGCGGTGCTGGATCTCCCAGAAAGCCTGCCGGGCGCGCTTCGAGCTCGGCAAGGCCGGCAAGAGCAAGCGGATGCGTGAGAGCCCATGCGGGCCGCGCTGCAACGTCGGCTGTGCGGTCGCCGCCGGAAAGCGGATGCCCGACAGCTTCGAGCTCGAAAAGCGCGAGGCGCCGAAGACCGTCGCCAGCCGCGACAAGGCATGGGGGCATGCCAACTGCCTCGAGTGCGGCGAGCGCTTCAAAAAGCACAGCGGCAACCACCGCAACTTTTGCAAGCGGCGGTGCGCCAAGAAGTTCTACCGGCCCTATCAGCCGCCCGTGCCCGGCCTGGGTGAGCTGCAGGCGGTGATGGAGGGATACTGAGATGGCGAAGATCGGTGGCTACCTGGTCCACGAGGCCGCAAAGCTCTTCCCGCTGATGGCGGGCGTCGAGTTCGAGCAGCTCGTCGAGGACATCCGCGAAAAGGGACTGCTCGAGCCCATCGTGCTGTGGAAGGGCGGGCCCAAGGAAGTGCTGCTGGACGGCCGCAACCGTCTGCGCGCCTGCGAGAAGGCCGGCGTCAAGCCGCGGTTCACGCACTACAAGGGCGACGACCCCACCGGGTACGTCGTGTCGCACAATCTACACCGGCGGCACCTGGATGAGAGCCAGCGCGGCATGGTGGGGGCCCGTCTGCAGGAGGTCCTCGAGGCCGAGGGGAAGAAGCGCCACCGCGAGGGCGTCAGCAGGGGTGGCCAGACCGCGGGCAAGGGTCGCCCGAAGGATAGCTCTGTGGTGGATCCACCACAGAGCAAAGAGCGCCGACCCCCCGTCCGCGACCAGGCCGCGCGGCTCGTGAACGTCTCCGGAACCACGGTCCAGAAGGCCCGCAAGGTGCTGCAGCACGGGACGCGCGAGCTGGTCGCCGCGGTCGACGCGGGCATTCTCAAGGCCGAGCTCGCGGCTCAGATCGCTGACAAGCCGAAGGTCGAGCAGAAGACCCTCGTCAGGAAGATCGCCGAGCAGCCGAAGAAGAACGCTCGGGCCATCGTCCGCCAGCACGACCGCGACCAGGTCAGCGCGCGAATCGAGGCTGAGGCGGCCGAGATGCCGAAGGGGCCGTTCCGCGTGCTGATGGCCGACCCGCCGTGGCCCTACGCCAAGCGCGCCGGCGACGGGACGCAGCGCGGGCAGACGCTCTACCCGACGATGTCCCTCGACGACATCGTGGCCTGGGCGGGCGAGAAGCTCCGGCCCATCGCCCACGAGGACTCGGTGCTGTGGCTGTGGATCACCAACGCCCACCTGGTGGCCGGTGACCACGTGGCGGTGCTGGAGGCCGCGGGGTTCACCGGCAAGACCATCCTGAGCTGGGACAAGGCGCGGATGGGGGCGGGCGACTGGCTGCGGGGCCAGACCGAGCACTGCATCCTCGCGGTACGGGGCCGCCCGACGGTGCGGCTCAGCAACCAGACGACGCTCGTGCCCATGGTCGAGGAGGCCCGGCGCGAGCCCAGTCGCAAGCCGGAGGTCGTCTACAGGCTCGTGGAGGAGCTGTGCCCCGGCAACAAGGTCGAGCTTTTCAGCCGGACCGACCGGGTGGGCTGGACGAGCTGGGGCGCCGAGGCCGGGACCTTCGAGTCGGAGCTGGGGCTGTGAGCCGCGGGGCGAAGACGAAGGGGTTCCCGATGGGCACCCGAGTGCGGGATCGGGTCAGCGGGAGGCTGGGTACGGTGGAAGGCTTCGACGACTCCGTTGCCGGACCGAGAATTCTGGTGCACCCCGACGACGCCGCGGAGGGAGTCAGCTTGTCGTTCCCCGCGTCCAGGCTCGAGGTCGCCCCCGAGTTGATGGGCCGTCGCGTGAGGGTGCGGGGCACGGATTTCGAGGGAATCGTGACGGCGACGGCGAAGATGCCGAATGAGCCGTCCTGGGTGAAGATCGTCCGGCCAGGCGGCGGGGAGATGCCAGAACCCACTGGGGCCGATGTCCGGGGCGCCCAGCAGGGCTTTTGCGAGCACCTCGTCGACTGGCAAACGGGCGAGCTTCCCGTCGGCGCGCGTCCGCTGCAGGCCGTCATCGCCTACGAGTTCGCAGTGGAGGTGGTGGAGCAACTGCCGCGGGGTGACGCCGGCGCGGACCCGTCGAGTGGCCCGCGGGATCCGCTCGTCGATGTGCTGGGCCTGTTCTTCTCTGAGGTCGGTGCACAGAGATTCGAGGAGCTCCTCGAACAAGCGGCAGCCGCCGACTTCGAGCCGCCGCTGCCTTCCCGCGTCATTCGGAGGCGACTCACTACTGTAGCTGTCGCTATCGATCGGGAGCGCGTTCGGCGCGGCATTGAACCGGCGGGAATGGTCGAGTCCGAGGGGCCGCCCGACGACGATCCGCTTGTCCAGCTGCTCGCGCTCCTCGCCAGGGACATGCAGGAGCGCGAGTGGTACGGCGACAACGGGCTGACGACCCACGCCGAGCGGTTCAACGAGGTCAAGGCGACAGTGGAGGCAATGGTCGCGCGGCTCACGGACCCGCTGGCGGAGGCCCTGCCGGCCTTCGAACGAGATGAGCTCACCCGTGCCCGCATCTGGGCTAGAGCCATCGACATGAGGCGCGCCGCGCTGGCACCGCTGACCGCAGCCGAGGCCCGGGAGCTGTTGCGCCTGCTACCCGAGGGCCGGTGCCGCGTCGAGCTCGAGGCCGCGCGCCAGAAGCTGGTCCAGCTCGCGGAGGCGTCCGATGGTTGAAGCCGACCCCACCCAGAAGCCGGGCCTCCACCTGCGCAAGCCCAGGAACAAGCACGAAAAGCGCTTGGTGCAGGAGTTTCTCAACGCCTCGGACCGCTCGCGTCGGCTCGTCCGCGAGCTCGCCCTCGCCAACCGCCGCGCCAAGACGGCGCTCGAGCGCCTGCAGGAGGCCGGCATGGTGGAGTCGGTGGTGCCGCAGCAGAGCGAGCGGCCGTCGCCGCTCGTCGTGCCGCCCAACGCGGGCAAGATCGTGGTGCCTGGAGGGCGATCGTGAGTGCGGCGAAGAAGAAGGCGCCGGCGAAGAAGCGCGTTGCTGCGCGCAAGCGGGGGCGTCCCACGATTGAGATCACGCAGCGTGCCCATCGCGCCATCGTGCGGTGGTTGAAAGACGGAAACTACTTCGTCGACGCCTGCGCGGTCGCCGGCTATCGCCCGCAGATTGCGCGTCAGTGGCTACTGCGCGGAGGGCGCGAGATCGAGCGCCGCGATGCCGGCAAAGTCGCCCAGTCGGCCGAGGAACCCTATGTGCGTTTCCTGCTCGCCGTTGAGAAGGCCGAGGCGCACTCGAAGGCCACGGCGGTTCGACAGCTCACGGGCGCTGGCCGCGAGGATTGGCGCGCGGCGCTGGCTTACCTCGAGCGGAAGTTCCCGCGTGAGTGGGGACAGCGCATCAACCATCACGTGGACGAGGAGTTGAATGCCTTCCTCAACCGGCTCGAAGCCAACCTCCCGGCGGACGTCTACGCCAAGGTCCTTAGGGCCGCGGATGGGCCGGCTGGTGAGGGATCGCCTTCAGAGGCTCCCCCCAGAGACTAGGCAGGGCGGCTCGCTCGATGAGGAGCGGGCACGCTGCACGGAGAGTTTCGGGGCGTTTCTACGGGCAGCTTGGCCGCACGTCGAGACGGCTCGCTTCGTGGAGGGGTGGCACGTCGACGCCATCGTGGAGCACCTCGAGGCCGTTACCCGCGGCGACATTCGGCACCTGCTGATCAACGTTCCGCCGGGCAGCACCAAGACGCTGACTGTGCAGATTCTGTGGCCCGCCTGGGAGTGGATATGCAATCAGCATCCGCGAAACGAGCGGTCGCCGGATGGATTCCGGCCGGACGTCAAGTACATGTTCGCCACCTACGAGGCGGACCTGGCGCGCCAGAAGTCGTTGAAGTGTCGCGAGCTCATGGAATCGGCGTGGTACCAGGCGCTCTTCGAAGAGCGCTGGCAGCCAAACCCGGCGCAGTGGGGCGCGGGTCTGTTCGCCAACGACAAGGGCGGCTGGAGGCTCGCTACGAGCGTTGGCGGCAAAGCGACCGGCATGCACCCCGATCGGCAGGTCTTCGACGATCCCATCAAGCCCCAGGACGTCCTGGGAGGCACGAAGGGCAAGACCAAGATCGTGCTGGAGAACGTCTGGACCTGGTGGACCCAGACCATGTCGACTCGCAAGGCCGATGAGCACACGGCGCGCATCGGGATCATGCAGCGCATCCACGAGAGCGATCTGGCGGGTCGCATCATCAAGGAAGGGGGATACGAGGTGCTGCGGATCCCCATGCATTTCGAGTCGAAGTTCCCCTGCCGCACGGTATTGAGGCGCGACGCCCAGGGCGAGCCGGAGAAGATTTGGGAGGACCCGAGGAGCGAGGAGGGGGAGCTGATGTGCCCGGCGCGCTTCAGTGTCGACGAATGCGCCCAGCGAAAGAAGGATCTCGGTCCCCAGGGCTACGCGGCGCAGGAACAGCAGCGCCCGGCGCCCGCTGGCGGCGCGCTCTACAAGGCCCACTATTTCAAGCACTGGCGCGTCCGACCTCTCGGGGGGACCTGGATCATCGTCGGCGACTGCACGTTCAAGCAACTCGACACCAGCGACTACGTCGCTTTGCAGGTCTGGTGTGCGCAGGCTCCGGACTTCTTCCTCATCGATCAGATCCGGGAGCGCATGGATGTTCTCGAGACCTGCGAGGCCATCATCACGCTCCGCAGTCGCTATCCCCAGGTGGGTGCAACCATCATCGAGGACGCCGCTAACGGGCCGGCTGTCGTGCAGATCATGCAACGAACGGTGCCCGGCATGGAGCTCGTGCCGACGGGAGGCGGAAAGTACGCCCGCGCACACGCAAGCAGTGTCCCCCATGCCTCCGGCAACGTATACCTGCCGCCCCTCGAGCGCGCCCCGTGGGTGCAGGACTACATCGAGGAGCACCTGAGCTTTCCGGTCGGCGCCTACGACGACTGCGTCGATGCCCAAAGCCACGCGATCATGAAGCTATCGCAGGGCATGATGGACTACGAGAAGATGCTTGAGACCATGCGGGGGCTGGGGGTCGAGGTGTAGCAGTTCATTCTCTTCTAGACAGTTCAGGTGTACTCCGAGCTCGCCACTGCGGCCCTGTTGCGCCTCGACGCCTTCGCCAATGAGCTGACCGGCCTGGGCACGAAGGCCCGCGACAAGGTGGTCAACGCTCTCTTCTACCGGCAGGGCAGAAAAAGCGACCAGTACCTCGAGGGGCTCTACGAGGAGGACCCGCTCGCTCGACGCATCTGCGACAAGCTCCCGGAGGAGGTGCTACGCAACGGCTTCGACCTGTCGATGGGGGACGAGCAGGACGCGGTTGAGACAGCCACGTGGGTGCAGGACGAGCTCAAGCGCCTGCATGCGTTCGAGCGCATCGAAAGCGGTATGGTTTGGGAGCGCGTGTTCGGTGGCTCCGCCGTGCTCATCGGCGCCGATGAGGGTCCCAGCGCGACCGATCCGGCCCAGCCCCTGCGGGAGGAGGCGCTGCAGCGAGTCACGCACTTGACGGTGATCGACCGGCCGCGGATCTACGCCAAGCGGTGGTATCCGCCCGAGAGCGAAAAGGTCGGCCAGGTCGAGCTGTGGAGCATCCAGCCGCCTGGAGGCGGTACCAGCGGATCCTCGAGCGGCGTGGTCGACGTGCACGAAAGCCGGCTGCTGATCTTTCCGGGTGGCCGCGTCACCCACGACCAGCGAGTCGCGTACCAGGGCTGGGGCCAGTCGGTGCTCAATGCTGTCCACGACGTGCTGCGCGAGTACAACATGAGCTGGTCCGGGCTCTCGCACATGCTGCAGAGCGCCAACCAGGACGTCTGGAAGATGAAGGGGCTCGCTGCTGCGCTTGCCGGGGGCACCGAGGCCATGAAGGCGTACTTCTTCAGTCGCATCCAGATGGCCCAGATGCGGCAGGGTCCGAACCGCGCCATCTTGCTCGACAGCGAGGGCGAGGAGTTCGCGCGCCACGGAAGCCACTTCACGGGCGTTCCTGAAACGATGCAGCAGCAGGCCCTGCGGCTGAGCGCAGTCACCGGCATGCCGCTGACGGTCCTGATGGGCATGTCGCCCGCCGGCATGAACGCCACCGGGGAGAGCGACCTGCAGATCTGGCACGGCACGGTGCAGGCCGCGCGAGAGCGGAAGGCTCAGCCAGGGTTCGAGCGCCTGATCGAGCTGATCATGCTCCAGAAGCAGGGCGACACCGCCGGCCGGGTCGTCGAAGGGTGGTCTCTGAAGTGGCGACCGCTCAAGGAGCTCAGCGAAAAGGAGCGCGTCGAGCTCCGCAAGGCGCAGGCCGAGGTCGACAAGATCTACGAGGAAATGGGCGCACTGCTGCCGGAGGAGATTGCCGAAAACCGCTTCCGGCCGGAGGGCTACAGCACGGAGACGTCGATCGATCTCGACGCCCGTGCGGCCATACTGGAGGCCGAGCGACAGGAGCGCGTTGAGGCGGAGGCGAAGGCCAAGGCCGCGCTCGAGCAGGCGCCGGTTCCCCGGCCGGAGCCGGACGGGGAACCGGACGAGCCCCCCGACGATCCGGACGAGTAGGCCGCGTGGCCACGCCCGCCCAGATCACGCAGCTCCGCGTCCACCGGGAGGTGGCGAAGGCGGCCGGGCGTCGTGTGCGCCCGAGATCGAAGCCCATCCCACCGCTTCGCGAGCCAAACGCCGCTCGGATGCGCTACTTCATCGCGCTGCGCAGCATCGTCGACGACATTCGGGAAATCACGCGCGAGGTCCTGCTGCCGCGGCTGCCGGGCATCTTCGCGCAGCTGCCCGCGGACCTGCGCCTCGATGCGCCGTCCGACGACGCCTTCCGGGGCGTCATGGAGGAGGTCCGCGAGCGCGTCGAGGGCGAGCTCGCCGGGCCGAGCCCCTCGACGCTGACAAAGCGTATCGCCGAAGAGGTCGCCGCCTTCAACCGCGGGGAGTTCGGCAAGCAGATGAAGGTCGCGATCGGCATCGATCCGTTCGTCGCCGATCCCAACCTCGCCGACCAGGTGGACACGTTCGTGGCTCAGAACGTCTCGCTCATCAAGAGCATCGGCAGCGAGCACCTGGGCCGCGTCGAGGGCATTGTGCTGCGCGGCCTGCAGACCGGGGAGCGGCACGAGGACGTCTCCAAGGAGATTCTGAAGAGCTTCGATGTGCCGAAGAAGCGCGCCGAGTTGATCGCCGTCGACCAGGTCAACAAGCTCAACGGGCAGCTCACGCGCTCCAGACAGCAGCAGGTCGGCATCGAGAAGTACCGCTGGAGCACCAGCAAGGACGAGCGGGTGCGCGATGGACACAAGGCGCTCGAGGGCACCATCCAGCGCTGGGACCGGCCGCCCATCGAAAATCCGAAGACCGGCGCCCGCGGCCACCCTCGCGAGCCCATCCGTTGCCGCTGCGATCCGATTCCCGTCGTCGACGAGCTGCTCGAGCAGCTGGGCATCACGCCTCCGCAGCGCCCGCCGGCGCCGCCGGCACCGAAGCCGAAGCCCAAACCGCCACCACCACCGTCGGCAGCCGCGCAGCTGGCTGCGGCGGAAGCGAAGCACCAGCAGGAGCTTGCCGACAAGAGCGCGAAGCTGATCGCCGCGGAAGACGCCAAGGCGTTGGCGAAGGCCCGGGAGCAGGCGGCGGTGAAGAGGGCTGCACAGGCCGAGGCTGCGGCCGCGAAGGCGGCTGAGGCGAAGGCGAAGGCGGAAGCCTACGCCGCGGAGCTCGCGGCGCAGCAGAAGGCCAAGAACGTCGCAGCTGCGGCCAGCCACAAGGAGGCCTTCCAGAGCCTGGTCGACAACGGCGCCGATCCCCAGACGACGCTGAAGGCGCTGAAGGCCATCGCGAAAGGCCAGCCGGAGGTGTTCGGGGAGCTGTACGACGACGTCGTCAAGAGCGGAAAGGGCCTCGGCGCGAAGTTCTTCACGAACCTCCCGAAGCAGGTCAGCGGCCACAGCAAGAAGATCCTGACGAAGCTCGGCATGCAGTTCGAGCCGCCGAAGCCGAAGTGGGACAAGCCCTATCCGAAACCGGAACCCGCACCCCTGCACGCCTTCGAGTTCAAGGTGATCAGCGGCAACGGCTTCGACTGGCACGACATCCACAGCCCCGATGGCAAGAAGCTCGGCTTCGTGAAGAAGGTGGGCGACGAGTGGCTCGTCGATCCGCCGGACCATCTCAAGCAGAAGGGGTGGGACAAGCTCACCTGGCCAGAGGCCGACAAGGCGACCGCGGTGAGCTATGCGCTCGACGTCTCGAAGGCCATTCAGGCCGCCACGGGCGTACCGAAGGTCGCGAAGCCAGCGGTGCCCGCGCCGGGACGCTCGCTGCCGAAGGGGGAACCGTGGAGCAAGGCGTGGAAGGGACGGCGCGCCGTGAAGGTGGCGAAGGACCCTGCCAAGGATCTGGCCAAGCGCTGGAATCCTGGGCGCGGCGGCGTGGGCGTCGCCGGCGACGGCGACTGGATCGAGGATTTTGCCATCCAGTTCCAGCAAGAGATCGTGGACGGCGCCCCAGAGCTGGTCGCCCGCTTCAAGGTGAACCAGCACCGGTCCCGGGCGTTCTTCGAGGCGCTGAAGGGTCGCCGCGGTCTTCGGCGCCGCAAGTCGATTCGGTGGCGTCCGTTGGTGGGAGCCGAGAACTCGAAGCCGGACGTGCTCGAGAAGGGAGAGCTCACGAGCGCGGTGGGATCTCGGGTCGGGGCGGATGACGTCATCGATGTGCGTGTGGGACCGGCCCACGTCACGGCCTCGCGTTCCTCGTCCTTCGTGGACTCAGCGATCGATCGTCGTCACGGCGACATCTCGGCGATGCACAACGCCGTCGAGCTGCGCGTTCCGTTCACCGGTGACCCTGCCAAGGATTACGCGGCGTTCGCGGATGCGATGGATGAGCTCGGCATCGATGTGCGCAAGGGGCCGAATGCGGCGCAGCTGAAGGCGTGGAAGCAGGCGAAGGTGCTGGCCGCCGGCGACGTCACCACGATGCGGGCGCTGCAGGATCTTCCGGACCGGTCACCTGACACGCTCGACCGCACCTTCTCGGAGCTCGCGCGTGAGCGACCGTGGCTGCAGGAATGGGTCGATGACCTCGAGCTCGTGGAGGTGTCCCCAGGGCACGTGGCGCCCTATAGCGAGAAGGTCGCCCAGGCCGTGAAGGATGCGGGCGTGACTCATCTGACGCACAACGCGAGCCGGGGCGTGGAGAGCCTGGTGGACGTGATGCTGATGAAGGACAGCCAGCAGTCGGGCCTGCTGTCGAGTCGCGAGCGCTTCAACCGAGGCATCTTCACGACGGGCATGTCGACGGCGACCGACTTCGGGACTGGCGGCGCCGACAGCGTTTTCACGCGGATCCAGACCGGCGCGCCGGCCACTGTACCCGCCAGCTACGGCACGAATTTCGAGATTGACCCCTCCGAGCTCGGTCGCCTCGACGTCTACGCCTTCAACGACGACAAGTTCGGCAAGGCCGGTCCGGCCGTCCTGGGACAGCGTCTGGGGGTTCGGGGCATCCTTGAAACCGCTCGGCGGGGCTTTTCGACCTCCAACGAGGCGATGTTCCGGCACAGCGTCCCCGTCGCTTCCATCAGACGTGTTACAGTAGGTAGTGTCAGCGAGCGAGAGCGCGCTGTAAGGAAGCTCACAGAAGCCGGGATCGACGAGGTGAACGGCATTCCTGTGGAGGAGTGGATCGTTGGCGGAAGGCGCTGACAGGCTATTTGCGTGGCCGGAGGCTGTCTGGGTTGAAGAGGGCCCGGGGCTGGCGGGGTACGCGCCCGAGTACGCGGTCGACGAGGAGACGCAGACCCAGTTCGTCGAATGGGGGGAGGGCGGCCGCCGGCGCGTCATCGAGGTGGACCAGGTGCTGGAGTCCACGCCCGAGACCTTTGCCTTCGTGGACCGCAGCGGTGAACGCTGGCGCTTTCGAGAGCTCACTCTCGAGCGCTACCGGCAGCACGTGCGGCCTCAGACGATGCTGCAGCCTGACTTCGACAGCCGCGAGGCGATGCTCGAGGCGATGCGAGCCGAGTGGTGATGCGGCGCGTGCGCGGCGATCTGTGGGACTGGCACGCCGACGGGCACCGCATCGTCATCAGCACCAACATCGGCTACTGCCCCGAGACCTACCGCAACAACATGGGTGCCGGGATCGCCTGGCAGGCCGCCCGGCGCTACCCGGAGCTGCCGGAGTGGTACGGGCGCCAGTGCGCCGCCCACGGCGCCGACACGCCGGTGCTCGAGCGCTCCGACCTCGGCTTGCTGTTCTTCCCGGTGAAGCCGTTCGTACCTCATGACCCAGAGCGCGGCTGGGCCCAGAACGCGAGCCTCGAGCTCATCGCTTCGAGGCTCGCGCAGCTGGCCGAACTCGCCGCCGTCGGCGCGCCCGTCGCGATGAGCACGGTCGGGGCCGGGCCGAAGGGCAGCGGCGGCGGGCTGGATCCCGCGATGGTCGCCGAGCTGATCGAGCGCGAGCTCGACGAGGGGCGAGTCGTGTTGGTCGAGTACGCGCCGGCGGCCGAGCGCTTCATCGCCTAAAGGGGAATCCCATTGGTCGATACGTCGCGCCGCGAATCTGCCATTGAGGTCGCCGAGAACCTCCGCAATACCGTTCGAGAGCTTCTCGGTCAAATCGGGGCAAGCCGAAAGGCACAAGGAGACGTCGAGCAGGCTGATGCGTCTGACGCGATGAATAGAGCGGAGCTTCAGAAGGCAGCAACGGAGCGGCTGGAAAACACACTTCGGGCCGTATCAGGCACCTGTCGCGGTGCGAAGGAACTGATTGCGGTAGCGCGAGACCCCGTCGCAGGTGGAAAGGAGCTGATGCTGCTGCTCCGTGAAGAGCTTACCAGCGAGACTCGGTTGGTCCGCCGCAATCTTGTCGCGGCCTCGGGCACCATCATTCTCCTCGCCATCGCTGGTGGTGATCCGTCCAACGCTCAGCTCTTTGGGGTTAAGATTGGTGAGCCCGTGCATCTCTTTGCGGCCTTGCTGTGTCTTCTGCTGTACCTCGTTGCCCACTTCGCATCGGCAGCCTGGCCTGATTGGAAGGCGCTGAAGCGAATTGAAGAAAGCTACCGACGGATGTGTGACTTGGCCGAAGAGGAGCTTGGGCGTCTGAAACGCGAATTGGACGATTGGCGACAGAGCGGCCTAACTGCCCCGCAGCCCGTCAAAGAGGACGTCGAGTCCCTTCTCGAGGCTGCAGAGGATTGGCAAAAGAGCGCCACCAAACGCCTTGCCAGCGATCGGGGAACGAGTAAGCAGGTCGCTGCGCGGCAATTCATGACGTTCGGCGCGCCCTTGTTGCTTGCCGCCATCGCAATGGCATTGATTGGGGAAAAATTGCTGTGATGAGCTGAGCGCCGATTCACGCCGCCGCACGCTGCGGGGGACATGGCCGACCCCCTCGCCGCTATCCAAAGCCAGGCCGCCCAGATGGAGGCGGCGGTCGCGGCTCTCGCAGACCACCCTCGTGCCGTCATCTGCGGGGGCCCCCGCTGTGGCAAGACGACCGTCGCCGCCCGGGTGGCCGAGCGCTACCGCCGACGCCTGCTACCCGGCGACGGCCTCGTCGGGCTGCTTGAGTGGAGCGACGCAAGCGCCCAGGTGGCGCTGTGGCTCGACCTCCCGGGCGACTGGGTCATCGAGGGCGTAGTCGCCGCGCGGGCCCTACGGAAGTGGATGGCGGCCTACCCGGGCGAGCGACTGCCCGCCGCCGTGTTGCGGCTCGAGACCCCGGTCCATGCCCGGGGCGATGCCCTGGCGGCGATGGCGAAGGGCGAGGCCACGGTCTGGGCCGGCATCGCTGACGAGCTCCTGCAGGTGGCGACGGTGATCGCCGTGCCGGACTCTGCAGGCCCCTAGCGCACTGAGCAGCGTGCTGGCATGCTTTTGCAACATGGCCTTGCAGAGCCTCGTCACCGTCACCATTGATCGCGTAGACGCTCGGTGGGAGCGCCGCGGCGGTGCCGCTCTGGGCTACCTGGAGTCGATTCTCGCAAAGGCCGACCCCGCCGCATCGCCGACGTCACTCGTGATGCCGGCTCCGAAGGCGCCGCCGGCCGCATTCGACGAAGCTGCAATCGACCTTCAGTGGCGCTGGCTCCAGCTGCAGCAGACTTTCGCGACCGCCTGCAGGCTTGGTGGTCTTGATCCGGCAGCGTGGGTCTCGGTGCGTGGGCTGCCGATGGGCAGCCTCGACAGCCCTGCCATACTGGAGTGCCGTTGGCGTGGGCCCGAGCTCATCAACGCCGTGGCCCTGTGGCTCGAGTGGAGCCCAGAGCCGCCGTGGACCGAGGGGCAGCGCGTCGAAGCACGGTTTTGGTGGGCCTTCTGTGCGGACATCGACAAGATCAGGCCGAAGTGCCGCTGGGCCATCGAGGATCATCTTCGCCGCTGCATCGGAGCTATACCATGACCGGCTGGAGACAGATCGGCTGGTGCGACCAGCAGGAGTTGCTCGCCGAGGGGCTGCGGCGCGCCTGAGCCGGTTCACCGCCACCTAGCGTCACGGGCATGTCCGGCGACGCCCCCCAAGGCCACCAGCGGTTCGACTTCGCCCGGATCGGCAACATCGAGATGCTCACGACGGGGGCCCTGCGGATCCCCGCCGTGCTGGGCCGCCCGGGCGTCTTCAAGTACTACCGCGGCGGCAAGGTCGTCCGGGAGCTGCGCCCGCCCGACGAGGTGTTTCGGACCGACTCGATGGCGACCTACGACGGCGCCGTGGCCACCGACCTCCACCCGCCGAAGGAAAAGGGCTTCATCACGCCGGCCACGTGGAAGCAGTACGCGGTCGGCTACGTGAGCGGTGCGGCGCGGCAGGACGGTGGTGTGCTGCGAGGCGCCGTCGTCGTCCAGGACGCCGACGAGATCCAGCTGATCCAGAAGGGCGAGCGCCGCGAGCTGAGCCCTGGCTACGTCTGCATGAAGCTCGAGGCCGCGCCCGGCCGCTACGACGCCGCCACCGGCGCCTACGGCCCCGACGTCGACAGCGGCGAGCCCTACGACGTCGTCCAGCGGGACATCATCTACAACAGCGTGGGGATCGGCCCACCGGGGTGGGGTCGGCAGGGCAGCGAGGTGTCGCTGCGGCTCGACGCCGACGATGAGGACAGCGGGGTGCTGGTGCTCGATGGCACGCAGCTCGGCGACTTCCTCCGCTCCAAGATGCGAGAGCGGGGGCTCGACCTGGTCGATCTGGCGAAGGCGACCGGAATCCTGGCCCCGGTCGAGAGCGAGGAAAAGCCGCTCTTGCGCGTCGGTCCCCGCCCGCGCCGCACGTGGATCCTCGAGGAGATCCTGGACGGCTTCACACCGCGCCCGAGCGACGAGCAGCTCGACGCGCTTTCCGACGCCCTCGAGGTGCCAGTTCAGGATCTGCGCAAGCTCATCCCGGACGAGCTGCTGAAGCTCGACGGGCCCAGAAAACCCGAACGAGCAGCCGAAAGGACTCCCGACATGGCCGAGGAAAAGAAGGTGGAGCTGAAGCTCGACGGGCTGACCATCGAGGTCTCGCCCAAGGACGCCCAGGTCATCGAGAAGGTTCGCCAGGACCACGCCGCCGCCATCGAGGCCAAGGACTCGGAGATCAAGGCCCTGAAGGACGCCGCCAGCGAGCAGAAGGCCCGCCTCGACTCGGTGGAGGAGGAGCTGGCAGGCGCCAAGAAGAAGCTCGAGGAGCTCCCGGACAAGCTCCGCGAGGAGGCCCAGGCGCGCGCCCGGCTCGACGCCAAGGCCGCCCAGGTCCTCGGGGCGGACGTCAAGCTCGACGGCAAGACCGACCGGGAGGTGCACGAGCTGGTGCTGCACAAGCTCGCCAAGGACAAGGGCACCGAGCTGAGGCTCGACGGCGAGGACGACGTCTACGTCCGCGCCCGGTTCGAGCACGCGATGGAGGGCTACACGCCGCCCAGCGCGAGCTCGCGCGCGGCCGCGGCCGCCACCGGCGGCACCACCCCCGAGACCCGCCAGGACGAAGACGACAACCCGGCCAAGAAGGCGCGCGAGGATATGGTCAAGCGCCAGTCCGAGGCCTGGAAGAACTGAGCGACCCCCACCCCGAACCGAGCCCCGAACCCCTCGACCTGAGAGAACGCCATGCCGCCAGTCCAGACGACCTACAACACCACGCCGCCCAGCAAGGCGGCCGGACATGTGGCCGACCTGTTCGGGCCGCCGCAGTTCCTCGGCGACCACGTGCTGGCCACGCGCCAGCTCGAGAACATCATCAACACGGGCCAGGACGGCACCTACACCATCACGATCGATGGGGTGGAGGTCGCCAACTTCGTGGCCAGCACCAACACGGCGACCCAGATCCGCGATGGGCTGAAGTCGGACCTCGACGCCGCGGGCATCGTCAACGAGGCGGTCTCCACCGACCAGCTGAACATCGAGGCGCCCGGCGACGATGCCGACGACGGCTTCACCATCGCCATTTCCACCGTCACCGGGTACGCGCTCACCAACCTCGTGGAGCACGGCCAGGAGGTGCCCTTCGGGCTCGGTCTGGTGAACGACGACCAAGCGCCGAGCGGCCAGAAGAAGTGCCGGCTGCCCCGCCTGGCGACGGACGTGACCTCCGGGCTGTTCCTCGGCATCGCCGCCAAGAACGTCGCGCGCGAGCCGAACGCCAACGGCTGGGCCCACCAGTCGCTGCCCGACGTCCTGCGCATGGGCCACATCTACGTGGTGGCCGAGGGCACGGGCACGAAGGGCGCGCCCCTGTACTGCCGGCACGCCAAGAACGGCACCGGCAAGGACCAGCTCGGCGCCTTCCGCGTCGACGACGACTCGAGCAACGCCGTGGCAGTCCCGGGCCTGAGGGCCCTCGAGGCCTGGAGCGCCGCGGGCCCCGTGCTGGCGGAGTACTTCCCGCAGACCTGATCTGCTGACCCGAACCTGACGACGACCGAAGACGGGAGACGACCGATGCAAGAGACGGAGCTTCAGCGGCTGGTGCGGATGATGCAGGAGGACCGCCTGGGCGCCCTGGCCTACCAGGCGATGACCGCGGGCCTGAAACTCGACGCCAACGAGACCGCGCTGCTCGATCGCCAGCTGACCTTCGTGGAGGCGCAGCTGTACGAGACCGAGTACCCGGGGCTCATGCACCGGCAGTTCATCCCGCAGGACACGTCGACGCCGGTCTGGGCGCAGTCGATCTCCAGCAAAGTGATCGACCGGATCGAGAAGGCCTCGCTCATCTCGGACTACGCCGACAACCTCCCGCTCGTCGACGTGCAGCTGACCGAGTCCATGACCCCGGTCAAGGGCGTCGGCAACGGCTACATGTACAGCCAGCGGGACCTGCAGGCGGCCACGGCGCCGATGGCCGTGAACCTCGACGCCGAGCGCGCCCAGACGGCCCGCGGCTCCATCGAGCGCACGCTCGACGACATCGCCTGCTTCGGCGACTCCGGCGCGGGCCTCAAGGGCTTCGTCAACGACGACCTGGTGGACGTGCTCACGGCCGCCACCGTCGACGGCGACACGACCTGGGAGGAGAAGATCGCGGGCTCCACGGCGAACGGCAGCGGCCCGAAGGCCGTCATCGCCGACATGAACGAGGTGGTGAACGCCGTCAACGAGGGCACGCAGAGCGTCTGGGAGGCGACGGACCTGCTGCTGCCCACCGACCTCTACAACCTCATCGCCACGACGCCGTTTTCGGCCGAGGGCGGCAGCGACCGCAGCATCCTGGAGTGGTTCCGCCAGAACCACAACGGCCAGAACGGCGCACCGCTGGTCCGGGTCAGCAAGTGGTGGCGGCTCGACGCCGCCAACGCGGCGGGCACCGGCGGTCGCATCGTCGGCTACGCGCGCAGCCCCCAGATCCTCGTCGAGAAGGCCGTCATGCCCTTCACGATGCTTCCGCCGCAGGCCAAGGGCCTGGCGTTCCTCATCTACTGCTGGGCGCTCACCGGCGGCACGGTCATCAAGCGGCCCAAGGGCGTGAAGTACCTCGACGGCGCCAACTGAGCGGAGCCGGGTGACCTGAGCGCCAACTGACCGGACCGGGAGAGA
>JABAHQ010000056.1_pt4 | contig 66491 bp, 65 predicted proteins | sample 7062091 | NCBI WGS metagenome assembly JABAHQ01 (sample SAMN14534359, study PRJNA622989) | marine sediment metagenome | biome: marine biome [ENVO:00000428]; feature: marine pelagic biome [ENVO:01000023]; material: deep marine sediment [ENVO:00002113] | place: India: Gulf of Kutch | collected...
CTTTTTATTGATTTGGTTTTCAAGTGCTGCGGGAATTAAAACATCACATTTTGTAGTCAAGAGTTCTTCATTTGATATCTTCTTTGTGCCTGGATATCCCACCACAGTTCCTTTCTTCTCCTTATGATCCATTAATTTTTGAATTTTGATGCCTTTTGTGTCAATAATTGCACCTCTAGAATCACTTGCCGCAATTATTTTAGCACCCATCTCTTCAAGATACTTTCCAGCAAAAGTAGCTGCGTTTCCAAATCCTTGCAACACTACTTTAGCTCCTTTTAGCTTTAGTTTAGCAACTTTGGCTGCTTCTCTCACACAATAAGCTGTACCAAGACCAGTTGCAACGTCTCTTGCAAGCGAGCCCCCCATATTGATTGGTTTTCCAGTAATTACTCCGTTCTTGTGTGTTACTCCTTGTAGTTTACCAAATGTATCCATTATGTGAGCCATTTCGTTTGGTGAGGTGTATACATCAGGAGCTGGAATATCTTTTTCAGGTCCAATAACTTCTGAAATCATAAATGCAAATCGTCTTGTTATCCTTTCCATCTCTCCTTGGCTAAGTTTTTCTTTTTTTGGGTTTACAAATACACCGCCCTTTCCACCACCAAGTGGAATGTCTGCAATTGCAGTCTTCCAAGTCATCCATGCAGAAAGTGCCATAACTTCCCGCTCCATGTATTCAACGCCACCTTGAGGATCAAAGAATCGGATTCCGCCTTTGTATGGTCCTCTATCATTATTGTGTTGGCTTCTAAATCCTGTGAAAACTCTTAGAGTTCCATCATCCATCTTTACTGGAATCTTTACTCTCAAGAATTTGTTTGGCATCGCAAGGTATTCTCTCAAACCTTTGTCTTTGATCCCTAAGACATCACAAGCATCATGGAGTTGTTTTGTGGCATTCTCAAAAGGATCAATTTTAGCCAACGTACATCGAAAGGTAAGTGATTATATTTAAGTTGCTCTATGATTTTTTAAAATATCAAAAAGAATTGCATGTTGAATAAGAATGGTTAAAGGTATACTTTTTTTGTTTTGAGTTTTCTTTCTAGTTTATAGACTGCTTCATTTAATGCTACTATATTGTATTCTAGAAAATTAGACAAGTGAAATAAGGCGCCATATTTTTCACCGATCTTGTTTACCAAGTTGTTTTTCTCTAATACTTTCATGTGGTGTTGTACTGCTTTGTAATCTAAATTGAGATCTTGGGCAAGCTGATGTGTGTTGTAAGGTTTACCCAACAAAAGCATGATTATACGAAGTCTAGTATATCCTCCTTTGGTACCTGTAAAAAGGTACAAAAGCAGTTTCCTTGTTTGCCGATCAGGTTTGTGATGATGGGAATTCTTTGACCCTAATACCTTCTTAAATTCCAATAGTTGTTCCGTACTCACAATCCTGATATGAAAAATTATGAATAAAATCCTATTCCCAAATTTCTTCCAATTCCCACTTCTTTTACCTTTAATGCTTGATAATTACCCTTAAATTGACTCGAAAAAAATACGAATTGACATGATGGGTTCTCGCGGATACGATATGACTCCTACTATGTATTCACCAGACGGTCGCATATATCAAGTAGAATATGCCATTGAGACTGTAAAGCGTGGAACATTAGCATTGGGCATAAAATGCAAAGAGGGAATAATAATGGCAGTGGAAGAAAAGCCACGGGCACTACAAACATCCCATGTTACTCAAAAAATCTTTCAAGTGGATTATCATATAGGCGTGGCAGCTGCAGGGTATATTCCCGATGCTAGAGTACAAGTTGATTATGCACGATATTTTTCTCAAGGAAACAAGATGACGTATGATGAACCAGTAGAAGTCGAAACAGTTGCAAAGTATCTAGCAGACCAATGCCACCAGTTTACCCAATATGCTGGCGTTAGACCATACGGAGTTGCACTTATTATCGCAGGCGTAGATCAAAAAGGCCCCTCAATTTATGTGACTGATCCAAGTGGAACTTTTGTTCAATATGCTGCTGTAGCAATAGGTGCAAGTTCTGAAGAAGTAACTGATTTCTTGGAAAAATATTATGAATCAAACATGAGTCTTGATGATTGTTGCGCATTGGCAATCTCTGCAATTAATCTAAAGACAGAGGAAAAGGAGGGAGTAAAGCATATCAAAATGTCAAAAATAACTGGCGAAACAAAAGGAATAGAACAAGTTTCCGAAGAAGACTTGAAGAAATACTCTGAAATTGCTAACCAAAAATATAGCCAAACATAATCCCTATAATCTGCTACTGGTTTTCAAAATTTTACAAAATGATTGCATATGGGTTTAGGAAGTTATTGGGGAGAAGTACTGCAAGTACTGAGAGATATAATACCTGTATATAACAAAGTCAACCATTTCATCTCATTAGGAAAAGACATAGAGCATAGGAAAAGGGGAATACAAGGAAAAGTCAAAGAAGGTAACATGATACTAGATGCAGGATCTGGTTTTGGAAACATGTCAAGAACGGCATATGAGATGTGTCATAGAAATGTATCAATTACTTTGTATGATCCACTAGTGCCAATGTTACAAAATACTGGCAAGCTATTTGATCAAAAACCCACAATGGCGTGTGGTATTTTTGAACACATTCCATTCAAGGATCATCAATTTGATGCAGTTCTTTGTGGTTATTCGTTGAGAGACGCAATTAATCTAAAGATTGCAATCTCGGAAATACATCGAGTCTTAAAAAAAGATGGCAGATTTGTTATCGTTGATTTAGGAAAGCCAGATGAAGCATTTGCTAGATTAGGTGTATCATTTTACTTGAGAATTATTTTACCAGTAATAGCTCTCTTTGCAGGTGGTCTGACAGGACTAAAGTTTGCAACTCTTTACGGAACGTACAAAAGATGGCCAAAAAACAAAGACTTGGAAAAAATATTACTTGAAAAATTTTCCAGAGTAGAATTTGAAAAAGACCTTATGGGCGGTGCGATTATGGTTGCATCATACAAATGAAGACTACACTTGTTCTAGTTTATGCTGTTGGATTCCTGATTGGAATTGCCTATGGTATGCATGGACCAATTCTGCCTATTTTTGCAAAAAACGTGATTGGGGCCAGTTACTCTGATCTTGGATTAATCGGATTCGCAAATTTTATTCCTTACATGTTCATTCCGTTATTCGTCGGAGTACTCCTTAACAGATTCAATAACGGTTATCTCCTTTCTTTTGGCATAGTTCTAAATTCCTCATCCGTCTTCTTATTGTCAACAGCACAGTCCGTACCAGAAATAATGGGGTTTAGAATACTTACTGGAATAGCACATGGATTTTTCTGGCCTCCATGTGAATCAATCATAGCAAAGGTTAGTGGAAAAAAAGATAGGATAAAAAATGTAGGAAAATTTGCAGGTTTTTTTGTTTCCGGATTTATGGTAGGTCCTTTGATAGGTACACTTCTCTTAGATAATGTTGGAATACAGTATAGACTGCTATTTCAAATAACTTCCTTTATCCTAGCAAGCGCAATAGTTTCTGCACTGCTAGTTTCTAAAAATAACGTAACAGGTTATTCTAGACATTTTTCTTTCTCATCCATAAAAGAGATGACTAGATTTCCAGAGATAATTGCAATTCTGATATTTTGTAATGCCACATTTGCAACTATTCTGACAATCTATCCGGCTTTTTTGAATGACAGGCAAATGAATCCAGTTGATATAGAAATACTATTCTTTATTTTTGGAGTATCACGGGTATTTATTTTCTGGATTGTAAGTAAATTTGAAAAGAATACACCAATATCAATATTGGTAGCTGTAATTGCTATATCCGCTGGCCTTGTAATATCATTTTTATCAGAATCAATAATTTATTTTGCAATTTCGCTTCTGTTGTTAGGATTTGGATTCAGTTTGTTCTTCCCCCTTACCTTGGGAATAGTTATAAGCAAAACAAGAGTCAAAATTCATGGTACTGTAATTGGAGCGTATGAAACAGTATTTGGAATAGGATGGGTAATTGGCCCAATATCTGCAGGTTTGATTTCAGAGAGTTATGGAAGTAGTGTTCCGTATCTTGTTTTCTTTATAGTTGGAAGTATCATAGCTTCTATGATTATTGCCAGAAGACGTTATCTAGTGCCTGAAAGAGTATTCGAATAGTTTGTCTTAAGATAAAGAGACAAGCTAATACTTTTATTCAAATATCCGATCGGAGATACCTACTTGAAAGGGGCAAAAGCTATAGCGGCATTATTAGGGTTATTTCTGGTTGCAAGTGTTATTCCAGTTAACGCAGAAAGTCCCGAGTTACCTCAATGGGTAAAAGAGACAGTAGCTCTTTGGTCAGAAGGAAAGATATCAAATGCAGAATTGGTTAAGGCAATAGAGTATCTTAGTGATGAAGGGACAATATCCCTATCAAGTACTGACAATGAGGAAGTATTACGACAAGTTGAATATCTAAAAGCAAAAAATGAAGTATTTCAAGAGGAAGTAAAAGAGCTAAGGGATGTCAACAAAGAATATAGAATACTTCTAAAAGGAAAGGAAGTCAATCATGGTCAACTTCCCAAATCAATCTCAAACCTATTTGAAGAATATCAAAGATTGCAAAAAGAAGTAAAACAGTTAAGGGATGTCAACAAACAGTTCTCAACACAGATTGAATCATGGATAAATCAAGAACAAGTAAGAGACCAGCAGATATCTATTGACCCTAATATCGACAAAGATATCTTGTCACAGATAGAGCCTCAGTATTTAGAACAAATGGAGAAATTGGAAAATAAAAATGAAATATTTGCCCAGAAAATAAATGATCTCCAAGAGAGAACAAACTTCTACCAGAAAGACATAGAATTGTTAAAATTAGAAAACAGTAACAAACAAGATCTTATCAAAGTTTTGAAGGAAAGAAACAACAAACATCGTAACGAATTAAATGAATTATTAAGAGATCAAAAGTCGTCTAAGAGCTTAATTGAGAAGTTAAAGTCAGAAAACAACAACAAGGCTGAACTGATCGACAATTATGAAAGCAAATTAAGTAATTTTGATCAAATAATAAAAGAAACCCATGGAACCAAAGAAAGACTTGCAGACACTCTCGAAAAATTACGATATGAAAATAGGCAGTATGAGGACAAAATAAACGAATTAAACGATGTAGTTGGGGAACAACAAAAATCACTAGTAAATCTTGATAACAACAAAGAAGAATCAACACAACTGATCAAATCACTTAATTCAAAACTGTCTAAATATGAAGATACCATAACGGCGCTTCAAGAGGGAAATAATCAATTTAAAGACGAAATAAGGCAGCTGGGTAGCTTAAAAGATAATTATCTAGAAAAAATTGAAAAATTAGAAGAGAAAAATAGTGAGCAGCGAAAAACAATACTCTCTATAATGGATAAAGCAGAAGAGTCAAATGAATTCGTTAGCTCTCTAAGCTCCAAGGTTTCTGTTTACAAGAATGTAATTCAATCTCTTGAAAGTGAAAATGCAGAATACAAATCAAAGCTAAAAGAACTTGAAAATCTCAATCATGACAAAGTTTCATCGTTAATAGATCTCAAGTCAGAAAACGATGATCTAGGTCAGCAGGTAGAAAAATTAAATTCTAAACTAGAAGATTATCAAAATACAGTAAAAACACTTGAGGAGAAAAATAAACAGTATCAAGACAAGATTACAAAGTTAGAGTCTAGTGGTTATTCTACTAATAATGAAGCAGTTAAACAACTAGAGTCAGAGAATAAAAATAAACATGACCAAATTTTATCATTAAAAGTTCAAGTAGATGAATCAAAAGAATTGGTTGATTCACTAAACTCTAAGATTTCTATCTACGAGACAAAAATAGATGATTTGCAGAGAAAAAATGGCAAATACGAAAATAAAATTTCAGCGTTGGAAAACAACAACAAAGATAATACTATCAATGCAAAAGGCAAAGTTGCCGAATATCAAACCTTAGTTACTTCACTTGAAGCTGAGAATAAAGAATTCCAAGATCAGGTAGAATCATTAAAAGACTCGAACGAAGTATTGCAAAGTAAAATAAGATTAATAGGTGATGAAAAAATTGATCAACAATTAATTCTAAATGATTTATCATCCAAGAACAAAAAATTAGAATACGAGGTTGAAATTCTGTCTCAAAATCTACAAGATAAACAGAGTCAGCTAAAACAAGTAAAAGAACAAAACGAAAAATATCAAGATCAGTTAAAGAAAAAACTATACAAAACATCTAATGTAAACAAAGGTAGTAAATCGATCCCAGATGATAATCTAGAATCACTAGAGATGAAAAACGAAAGTTATTTGGTGGAATTAAACTACTTGAAAGCAAAAAGCATAGTAAATGAAGAAGAAATAGAGACGCTGAGGGCAGAAAACGAAGAGTATAGAGTTTTGATAAATCTTCTAAAGAAAGAATCCCCAGGTCTTTCAGACTTTAACGAATTAGACTATAATGAAATCAAACAACCTGCTGGTAAAGGAGTAGTCATCTATAATAATGACAAAGTTTCAAAAAGACAACTTTCAGATAGTGAGCTCAGTCGTATTGACACTGAAAAAACATATACAATCTATGTAGGTCCTCTACCTAAGAACATTTCTGATAAACGCAATGAAGTGAAAGATGCTATAAAATATTGGAAGGAAAATGGAGTTAACTTTAGGATAACTGACTCTTCTACCAGTTCAGATGTTGCAATAAGTTGGAAGAAAGAGATGTCAAATGGATATGATGGTTATGTTATTGATAAAAGATTGATCCAGATTGGTCTAGGAAGTAGCAAGTGTGATGATGTTTGGAGGTCCTACGACTCAAATTCTGTAAAGAATGTATTGATACATGAGCTGGGCCACACATTGGGACTATCACACAGTGTAGACAAATCTAATTTAATGTATCCTATGATCCATGAAGCAAAGTTTTCATCTATTGAGAAAACTTATACAATAAATCCAGGCGAATCAGTATTTGTTAAAGGATGTTCGTTTAAAGGAGACCCTTCATACAAGTATAGTGTAAAAGTTGAAAATCCAGAAAACAAGTTTGATCTGTTCTTTGTTCCATCCATTTCAGAACAAAAAAAGTTTGAGAATGATGAGGCATTCAATTATTACACTGAGGCAAGTTGTATAGGGATAAAGAGGTCAAACCAAGATGGGATTTGTAAGAATATTGCAGATACGGCAGGAATGTTAATTGTATCTCCAGAAAGCAAAAACACGGATCAGATTAAGGTCAAAGTGACCATAGAGGAAAGATAATACTCAAAGCAGTAGATTTAATTCTAGATGTTGCCATTTTATCATGATGGACTATTCGCTTAACATAGTGGGTAGTGAGTGGATTATCATTGTCTTTGTAGTATTAGTATTGGTTCTAGGCACAAATCAACTTCCAAATGCAGCAAAAAAGTTTGGCAGAGCCGTCAACGAATACAAAAAGGCAAAAAACGAAATGGAGACGCAAATGAAGGATTTTTCCAGTCAAAATTTGGATGTAGGAGGACCCGTACAGAATGAACGTCAAAAGTTAGAGTCAATTGCAAAGTCGCTAGGCATAGATCCTGTTGGTAAATCTACTGAAGATTTGAGATACATTATATCTTCAAAAATAGGTAAAAAGCATGTTTCAAAAGAAGAAGAATCTAACTAGTTTTTTGATGTTTTAATCTATATGTATTTTTTTCTAGTCTTTTTTTAGCAAAGTTGTAATACTCTTTTACTATTTCGAATCCCAAGTATCTTCTCCCCAGACTTTTACTTACAACTGCAACTTGGCCCGATCCTAAGAATGGATCTAAAACAATGTCGTTTTGTTTACTGGAATAAAGTAAAATCTTTTCAATCAGTTCCCTAGGTAATTTAGTTGGAGTTTTATCGTCACCAGTCCAATACTCTCTTTTAATTTCCCAGACATCTTCTTTGTCCTTATAATGTAGACTGCGTCCTTCGTTTGTTTTTTCTTCTTTCTTAAATCTTGAAAAAGGAATAAACTTTCTTTTCTTTTCGTTCTTGCATACATACAAACAATGATAATGCGAAGTAACAAACTTTTTCTTTGTTACAACACCAAATTGGTACTTCCATATGATGTGGTTTACTGTTATGAAATCTACTTCTGATAAAGAATTGAGTATGTCCCTTAGATTATTCCAGCCAGAGAATACGTACATGCTGCCAGATTCTTTTAGAATGCGAAATGCTTCCCTCATCCAATCTAGTGTAAATTGGTAATAATCTTCCTGCTTAATCTCGTTGTATCCCACCATGACCCTTGAAGCAGTTCGGTTGTAATTGGCTTTTGTAGCTTTGAAATCAATTGCAAATGGAGGATCTGTAATGATTAAATCGATCTTATTTTTAGGAATAGTTTTCATTCCCTCAATGCAATTCATGTTGTAGATTTTGTTTAAAGAGAATTTCTTAAAAGGCACAACATTCCTGGCAAACAGTCTAATTTATCATATTCACTAGTTAAAAATACATGAGGACGGATAGCCCTCAACCACATACGAATTCAGATAGGTTAGTTTACTTATAATCCATCTTGTCTTTTAATTTCTTGACCTGATCCATTTCTTCTTTGAGATGTTTTTTCAATAGTCTTTCATGATCTCTTTTATGTTTCCAATAGGCGTTTAGGACGGACTGTCTTGATTTGGCTCTTTTCAGAGCACTCTGGAATTTTTTGTGGATTTTTGCTACCTCGCTTGTGTAACTTGCCATTAAAGGAAGAATATAATGATTATAGATAACTCTAAGGTGTCTATCTTATTGAACATTTACTCTGATTACCTTGACTAAAACTCATCCTATGGAAGGGTCAACGGACTCTTACCCCTCAGAGTGACAGAGGCCCGCTCAAAGCAATAAATTCAGTCTATCCTCCCTTTTACTGAAATGAAATATCCCTGTCCCTCCTGCAAGTCTAGTTTACAAATTCAAAATACATTCAACAAAAAAGTCATGGTATCTTGTTCTAGTTGTGGATTGCAGGATATCTTAGAGTTTAACAAAAATAAAGACGAGGTTTTCTTGGAATTTCTCACAAGATTTGATCAAAACAGAGTATCAAAAACAAACAATGAGACATTACAACAAGAAGGATTAGTAAGGGATGAAAAGGAAATAAACGAATGGATCGAGAATTTCAATCCTACTGAAATCACAAGATCTGTATTACAATCAAAACAAGATTATGTGTCATATTTTACAAAATTTAAAAAAGTTTCACCAGAAATGGGTTGCCTTGTTGAAGATATTGGTTTAGATGATAGATTGGTGCAGGTTTTAAAGAAAAAAAAGATAAAACAATTTTACAAGTTTCAAGAAGAATCTATCAAAGAGATAGTATATGGGAAAGATGTAATAATAGAAGCTCCAACTGCTTCAGGAAAAACAGAAGCTTTTTTGATTCCAATTATACACATTTTGAATACTAAAAATATTCCAAGTGGAATATTTGCACTTCTTATTTATCCTACTAAATCACTTGCAAGGGATCAGTACCCAAAAATTTTAGAGTTGGCCAAAAGTGCAGGCATAAGCATTGGTGTTTTTGATGGAGACACTAACTCCCAAGAAAGAGCTGATATAATTGAACGCTCTCCTCAAATTATCATTACAAACTTTGATGTTCTGCATTATCATTTGTTACATCAAACAAAGTTTTCCTCTCTACTACACCAAGTTAAATTTGTGGTAGTAGATGAAACACACATCTATTCTGGTATCTTTGGCTCAAACGTTCACTATATAATAAAACGATTGAAAAGATATTCGAATAATCTGCAATTTGTAGCATCGTCTGCTACGTTGGAAAATGCAAGTAAGTTTTGTGAACAACTTTTTGGAACAAAAATGAAATTGATCAAAGGTGCTGGTTGTAAAGGAGAAATAGAATTTACTATACTGTTTCCCTCACTTCGTAATCAGAGAGCATTGATGGTTGATTTAACAAAAAAGTTAACAGCAAAAAAACACAAAACAATTGTCTTTAGTAATTCTCATCTAAATTCTGAGTTGTTAGCCATGCAAGCAAAAAAGCAAAAGATAAAGATCAAAGTACACAGGGCGGGGCTTATGGTAAATTATAGGAGACTGGTAGAGAGAGAATTCAAAGAAGACAAACTACAAGCTATATCATGCACCCCAACACTTGAGCTTGGAATTGATGTGGGTAATGTAGACGGTGTAATATCCTCAACAATTCCTGTAAACAGACTTGTTCAAAGAATAGGAAGGGCAGCACGAAAAGGACAAAAAGGCTATGCATTTTTGGCTCTTGGCGATGATCCCATATCACAATACTACAAGAATCACCCGCTAGATTATTTCGAAGATAAAGAAAGAATATACATTGATCCCAAGAACCCCATAGTTGAAAACTACCAAGTTTTAGCAATGGCCTGCGACAAACCTATCTCAAAACATGAACTAAAAGACCACCGTGATGCAATAGATCAACACTTGAAAGATGAAAATCTAGTCTTCAAACAGAATAGATATGTGCCCAACTTTGATAATGCTATACCACTGCTCAAAGACTATAGTATTAGAGGAATTGGTAAATCTATTGACATCTTTTTGGATTCAAGAAAAGTTGGTGAGAGAAATCTGCCAATAGCTTTGGAAGAGCTACACCGAGATGCAATCTATTTTTTGGCAGGAGTCAGGTATAGAGTAAAAGAATTCTATTATCCAAAACATGAATTTGCAAAATTAGAAAAAATACCAAAAGACTATCCATATTATACGAAATCACTGACAGAAGAATGGCCCACCATAGAAACTGTTTATGAAAAAAGAAAAGCTAAAGGAATAGAGGTTGCATTTTGCAAATTACATATACAGAAGCGCGTTTATGGATACGTGACAATTGAGTTAGGACACGAAATAGCCCAAGGCAAGAAAATTCTTCTAGAGAAACCCCTCGAATACGATTTTATTACAAAGGGAATAACGTTTCACGCACCAAGACCACTACAAGAGATCAACATAGCCGAAGATGAAGATTATGTTGAAGCTAGTGGTTATCATGCAACAGAACATGTAGTAATTGAAGGTTGTAATATGATTACCGGAGGAGTTTCACAAGATTTGGGCGGTATATCTCTTGGTACTTCAGGTTTGGTTTTTGTTTATGATTCTGCCATAGGAGGAAACGGAGCAAGTAGAGCACTTTATGATAGGTTTGAAAAGGTGCTTCAAAGAAGTCACTACATCGTTAGAGAATGTCCATGTAAAAATGAGGCTGGATGTCCTCGATGTACTTTTTCGTATAGATGTGGAAATAATAACGAGTTTCTGCACAAGAAATCATGCCTCGAAGTTCTCGAGAGAGCAAATGATGGAGAAGAAACAATTCTAGAAGAGCCAACCGAGGGAGATAGGCCACTTGTTTAGTAAGATTTTAACAATAATTGTTGCTGTTATCATGTCAACAACAATACTTTCTGCAAGTGGTCAAGAACAAAGTTATGAAATAGAAATAGTTGCTGAAAATCTAAAAGTTCCATGGCAGATTGTTTTTTCCCCAGACGGTAGAATATTTTTTACTGAGAGAGGAGGGCAATTGCGAGTGATTCAAGATGGAAAGTTGTTAGATGAACCAGTTAAGTCCCTAGAAGTTGGAGCAGTGGAAGGAGGGCTCTTGGGAGTCGCGTTGGATAAAAATTTTGAAGACAATCACTTTGTATATCTCTATTATACCTACTCTGATTTTGTTTTTACCTATAATAGAGTATCAAAGTTTGTAGAAAAAGACAACAACCTTACCGAAGAACAAATTCTAATTGACAAGATACCGGGAGGACCAATCCATGACGGCGGTAGAATAAAGTTTGGTCCAGATAACAAACTATACATCACAACAGGTGAAGCGGGAAATCCCGGATTAGCACAAGATCTAGACTCCCTCGGTGGTAAGATTCTCCGAATAAATCCTGATGGGACAATACCAAAAGATAATCCGTTTGAACAGTCCCCTGTATTTTCGTACGGACACAGAAATCCACAAGGTTTGGATTGGGATCCGATAACTCAGAAATTAGTCATAACAGAGCATGGACCTTCGGGGGAAAGAGGATTTGCTCATGATGAAATAAACATAATCCAGGCCGGGGCCAACTATGGGTGGCCCACAATAGTCGGCGATGAAACAGATGCCGGTTTGGTAAATCCCTTAATCCACTCTGGTAAAAAAACTTGGGCACCGTCTGGTGCAACATTTTATACTTCGGATAACATTTCAGATTGGGAAAACAAGTTTTTTGTTGCAAACTTGCGAGGCGCTCACCTTAGAATTTTTGATCTGGATTTGAGCGAAGAGAAGATGTTGTCATCGGAGGTTTTGTTTAAAGATCAATTCGGAAGATTGAGAGATGTAGCTATAGGTCCTGACGACAACTTGTACCTATTAACAAGCAACAAAGACGGAAGGGGAAATCCAGACCAAAATGATGATAAAATTCTCAGAATTTCACCTTCCAAAGTACTTTCGCTTGATCCTCCTCGTGTGCAAATCGATAATGGGGTAGAACCAGAAAATGTAAAATGTGATTCAGACAAAGAGTTGTTACTTAAAAAGACAGATGGAAAGCCCGTTTGTGTTTTTTCTAGTACAGCAGAAAAGCTAATCAATCGAAATTGGGCAATTACGATTAAGTGATAATAGAGATTAATATGGCTGGATACAGGTGAATCTATGAAAGTAGCTTTAGTTACTGGCAGCTCTAGTGGAATTGGATATGAAACGTCACTAGCCCTTGCAAGAGAGGGTTACAAAACATATGCCACTATGCGCAATATGAAAAAATCGAAGACACTTTTAGAAAAGGTAGAGAAAGAAGGGCTTGACATTGATGTGTTAGAGTTAGATGTTGATAATAAAGAATCCATCAAAAATGCAGTTAAAAAAATCTCCTCCACAGAAGGCAGAATCGATGTTCTGATAAATAATGCAGGATGGGGTTTGTTTGGTGCAACAGAGGATGTATCAGTAGAGGACTTTAAGAAACAATTTGAAACAAATTTTTTTGGTGTATTACGTCTTATCCATCAAGTTTCCCCCCTAATGAGAAAGCAGAATTCTGGTACCATAATTAACATAAGTTCAGTTGCTGGTAGAATCGGTTTCCCTGGTTCGCCGGCTTATATTAGCTCCAAGTTTGCCTTAGAAGGTTTGAGTGAATCTTTGCGATATGAATTGGGTCAGTTTGGAATAAATGTTATAATTGTAGAGCCAGGAGTTGTCAAAACAGATTTCTTTACCTCCATGAAAGTAAGCAAGCCAAAAGATGATTCTCCCTACAAAGAGATAACTGAAAAGGTCATTTCCGGCGTTAAAATGATGGCAGAGATGGGTACACCTCCCTCAGACGTGGCAAAAACCATAATCAAGGCTATCAAGGACAAAGAACCTCTACCTAGATACATTGTAGGAAATGACGCACAAATGTTCCTAGAGGCAAAAAAGATGAAAACAGACATTGAATTTGAGAATTACTTAAAAAAGGAACTATTCTAAATCCAGTAAATCCTTCGTTAAATTGATATACACATTAATTATGATTTTTGTCAAAGTCGCTGATTTTGATGATTGTTTATGAAATGGAAGACCTTACAACATAATGGAATCTTATTTCCTCCGCCCTTTGAATCAAAGGGAATAAAGATCAAAATTCGCGGCGAATCTGTTAACCTGAATCTTGATCAAGAGGAAATGGTTTACCAGTGGGCAAAAAAGAAGGATACGCCTTATGTGCAGGATCCCGTATTTCAAAAGAATTTTGTAGATGATTTCAAGAATACCTTGCCTGCAAAATTCAAGAATATAAAATATTCAGATATTGATTTTTCACATGCATACAAAGTAGTGGACAAGGAAAAAGATCTAAAGGAGATGATGAGTAAGGAAGAAAGAAAAAAACTGGCTGCAGAACGAAAGAGGCTTCGGGACGAATTAAAAGAAAAGTATGGAAAAGCAGTCATTGATGGAGAAGAGGTGGAAGTTGCAAATTACATGGCAGAGCCTCCAGGAATCTTCATTGGTAGAGGAGAACACCCACTTAGAGGAAGATGGAAGCCCAGAATAAAACCAAAAGATGTGACATTAAACTTAAGTAAGGATGCCGAAATTCCACCTGGAGATTGGGGTAAAATAGTCCACGACAGAGATTCCATGTGGTTGGCTAGTTGGGAGGATTATCTTACTAAAAAGAGAAAGTATGTATGGCTTGCAGATACTGCAGGACTAAAACAACAAAGAGACAAAGAAAAGTACGAGAAGGCAAAGTATCTTTCCACTCAGATTGAGAAAGTAAAGGAAAGAATATTCAAAGACATGAAGAGTAATGATTTGAAGACTAGAAGAATTGCAACTGTTTGTTATTTGATTTATAGAACTTCCATGAGAGTTGGTGACGAAAAGGATCCAGAAGAGGCAGATACAGTAGGTGCTACCACCTTGAGAAAAGAACACATCAAGATAACTCCAAGCTCCATTGAATTTGACTTTCTAGGGAAAGATAGTGTCAGATGGCAAGAAACTATACCTGCAGAGGGCTATGATAAACAATTTCAAAAAAATCTACAAGAATTTCTAACAGAAAAAAAGCCAAAAGATGATGTCTTTGAAGAAATTACATCAAGGCATGTCAACTCCTATTTGGGCACTATTGTAAAAGGATTAACTGCCAAGGTGTTTAGAACGTATCTTTCAACCAAAGTTGTAAAAGAATATCTGAAAAAACACGATGATGTAAAAGACAAATCAGAGAATGAAAAATTGTATCATGCAAAACTTGCCAATTTAGAGGCAGCAGTCATGTGTAACCACAAAAGAACAATACCAAAGACTTTCGAATCAGCCCTACAAAAGAAAAGAGACCAACTAAAGAAACTTGAAAAAGAAAAGCCTTGGGAAAAAACTGTTGATATGTTACAAAAGGCAGAAAAACAAAACCCAAATACAGAAAAACAAAAAAAATCCCGAGAAAAGCGGATAAAAATGCTAAAAGACCGAATAAAAAAACAGAAACAAAAACACAAGGAAAGATTAGAAAAACTAAAGCTGCAAATCGATCTATCGGAAAAAACCAAAGACTACAACCTAGGCACCTCTTTGCGAAACTATATTGATCCACGCATCTTCAAGTCATGGACCGATGAGGTGGGAGCAGAATGGGAAAAGTTGTACACCGCTGCGCTTCAGAAAAAGTTTCTTTGGGTCAAAAATGAAAAGGCTGATTGGAACAAAATAAAGAAAGAGTCATAACATACATCAACAGTTAAAATTCATTCAATCACTTGTAATTCATGGAAAAACATGAAGCAAAGAATATGATCATTAGTGAAATTGACAAGATTCGAAACCACAAAACACAACTCAATCAAGGATGCGTTGCCTGTCATATTATTATGACATTAAGAGACAATTTTCAAAGATCAGAACAGGATTCCGCTGATATATTATCAGAAGTTTTATCAGATGATCTGAAACTAAATGAGAAATTCATAGATACAGTTGAGCAAATACACATGGTAGAAAGGAATCTGGGTGGTGCGTTTGCACTGAGGGAGAGGAAATCAAAAAATGCCTATCTTGACACTTATTTCAAAAACGTTATTGAAGAATTAGAGTCAGATTTACTCCATACTGAATTCAAACTAGTCATAAGAAAACTGATCCTAAGCTATGTAGGTTTGTATCTTGCACAAACACTTGGAGTAGACTATCATGCTGCAACTGAAGAATTGTACTACCTTCTGCGCAAAAACGACCAGAAAAATGAAAAAATAGATGATCTCATTTCTAAAATAACATCCGGTTTGTCAAGAGTATAATCAGAACCATTTAATTTCCCAAAAAAAAACCGTTTTCCTGTTGCCGGGGTAGCTCAGCCTGGCCTAGAGTGCCAGTCTCCTAGAAAGGGCAATACTCATAATCTGGAGGTCGCGGGTTCGAAACCCGCCCCCGGCATACAAGCACATCACATTCGGCAGCCATTGTAGGCAAGATAGGATTGTTGTTCGATGACACTCTTAAATTCAATGTTTGATTACTGTGGATCTAGCTTGTATTGATTAATTTGTGAGGATTTTGCTTTTTCATCAGTGTTAATTGATCCTTTTGAATTATTGTTTTGGACATTTAGAAGAAGTGAAACGGATGTTGTAAATCTTTATGACACTTTGTCAGATGTAATGAGATTATCAACAGGAGGAGAGATGCTTAATTTTGGTTACTGGGATCAAGACACAATTAATCCTATCGAGGCACAGACAAAGCTTTGCAAAATTTTTGCTTCCTTGGCAGATTTTGATACAGCGGAAAAAATTTTGGATGTGGGATGTGGCTTTTCTGCTCCAGCAATACAATGGAAGTCAATGTCCAGATCTCTGGAAATTTCTTGCATGAACCTTAACTTTAACCAATTAAAACAATCCTTAAAATCAATCAAACAGAGATTTGGAACCGATGAAATTCCAGATGGATTACGCCTTCTCAATGCCACCTCAACATTACTTCCTTTTGAAACCGATTCATTTGACAGAGTTGTTGCTTTAGAGTCAGCTCACCATATGAAACCTTTTGCTAGTTTTGTAACTGAATCAAAAAGAATATTGAAAAAAGATGGAGTAATGGCCTTGGCAATACCTGTGGTTAGCAAAAAAACTCACATAGCAAAACTAGGAATTTTGTCAATAACTTGGTCCTCTGAACGATATTCTCTTGATTATATTCAATCATCATTGATTAATTATGGATTTGATATTGAAAGGATGGAAAAAATTGGTCATAAGGTGTATTCTCCTCTTGCAAATTATTACACAAGTAATCGTGAATCCATAAAAAAGAAAATACTTTCAAAATATCCATCATATGTGGAAAAAATTCTTTTTCACTCTTTACTAAAAATGAAACAAGTTTCAGAGAAAAATGTTATCGATTATATTTTGATAAAATGTAAGAATAAACCATAGCGTGCAAATTTATAGACGAAGATCCTGTCATTACAGTTGGCAGAAAAGGATAAAGATCAAAACAGAGAAAATCAAGATAGTCCTGACAACAATGAACAAGTAAAAAATGATGAAGATTACACAGACAGAAATATCACAGATCCTTTTGAATATGAATCAGGTCTAGCAAAAACCAAAAGTGGTAATACAAAGAAAATTTTAGGTATTGCTGTGGCAGCCATTCTCTTGAGTGCAATAGTTCCATTTTTTTATTTTCAACTTCAAGACACCAATTCAAGCCCAATTCAGAATAACTTGACAGAAAATACAGATGAAAGGCTAGCACAAAAGTACGGTGTGGGGGTCCTTGGTGATGATCACGCACACGCTGCAGTAATAGTTTTTGTAAATGAAGAGAGAATCAATTTCGGACTTTCACAATTTCAGCTTCAAAGCAAATACATCCACTTTGAGAATCAGAATCCATACCTTGTCCATAGGCATTCAACAAATGTTCCACTTGGGATGCTTTTTGATTCAATAGACATGAAAGTTACCCAAGACTGTATAAAACTAAACTATGATGAGATAAATAATGATATTATCAGTGGTAGGTTTTGTTCAGGAGATAAAGTCGAAAATAAACTTCAAATTTACATTAATGGAAGACTGTACAATTCCAACATTTCTGAATATGTTTTTGGACATGAAGATCGCATCCTTGTATCATTTGGTACAGGGTCTGAAAATATAATTCAAAAACAGCTGAAGTATCTAGATTCACTTCAGATTTATGACATACCAGACGAAGATGGCGAAAGGCAGAGTCCTCAAACCGGCATCCAAATTTGATTTGTTAATATGCAAATACTAGATCTTTTTCTAAAATAGCATAAAGAATCTTGAGAACAATTTTTCAATAATTACCTTAAATATCTAATGGTATTTTGTAATTGTTGTTCTTTATTGTGGAATTTAAAGTAAAAATTCAATCTTTGTGGAAAATTATTTGGAGCCTATTAGATGATAAGATCCCTGCAATACCTGAAAGTGGCGTTAGAGATTGCCTTATCAAGTATTGGCGTAGGAAATCAAGTAAATAAGTTTTTGTGATATTCTTATCTAAATCTGGTTTCAAGCTAGATAAAACGTAAGAAGAACACGGTTAGAATCTGTAGGAATATTCTGCAAATCGCTGTATCAGGAATTAAGATAGGAAATCGATGGCGCCGAGAGGGAGATTTGAACTCCCGATCCCTTGCGAGAACGCGCTTTATGGTGTTTTAATTTCCAGGCGCGCGCCCTACCAGGCTAGGCTACCTCGGCATGTTTGAAGACAAAATTAAAGGGAAAAGTTGATTATATAATATCTTACACTCGATTTTTTTAATTTAAAATCCCACTCCAAACTATTTCAAAATGTTAATTGCGGTTGAATCTTTTATCAAGTTATTATGTTTATCAAATCCTTCCGCTTGAATTTTGTATCTGCCTTCTAATACAAATTCTCCATCATTTTTTCTTTGATCCCACTCAAAGGAAACTTTTTCATTTGGAGCAAGATGAGTAATCAAAGGAATCCCGAGAGGAGAGTATATTTGCCTGCCTGCTAGAGTTGTTATTTTTACACCATACGAAGTATCAGAAAAAGTAAGATCCTCTTTACCAGAGTTAATGATGTTAAATGGAATACTTTGTCCTTTTTTGAAATCTTTACTATCCAAAATAACAGATACTGAAGCTTCTTGTCCAGACTGACCAGCTATATTACCTGTTATCTTGCCCACAGTCAATCCAAAAATCGCAGCTGAAACAACTCCTACTGATACTGCAATAACCAGACCTTTTGGAATCAATCTTAAATTACCGATTAGCTGGTTTATGAGCTACAGGTTTTGAATGCCATTTCTTTGGATAAACATTCGGAGCCATGATGATTCTTTTACTTCGAAATGCGTATCCTTTGGTTGCATCTTTTATTTCATCTTCGTTCATTAAAGATTCTGCTAGTGCCACGACTTCACCTTTCTTAGTATATATTCCTACAAGATCACCCTTTTTCAAATTGCTAGAAATTTCAAGAATTCCTGGAATGGCAAGTTGAGCTCCATGACATAAAGCATCAACTGCAGAGTCTCTTATTACAACTGCTTTTATCTCACTCAAGGCATATTCAACAGGTTTGATCATTTCCTTTAATTTTGTAGAGTCTTTTTTTTCATCCCATACTGCAAATGCATCTGCCAATTGGTGTAGGGTTACAAGACCGCCTTTTTCTGTAAATTGATCTACACGTGTCCTACGCAACTCAACCATACTAGCACCTGGTCCCAATATTTCTCCTAGATCATAAATGAGTTTTCGGATATAGGTTCCAGCCTCGCATAGAACTCTCAACAGAATTAGTCGTTCCTTTTGTTCCAAAAGGTCTAGCTCGTAGATGTTTCTGGTTCTGGTTTGCCTAAGCACTGAAGACCGTTGGGGTGGTTTTTGAAAAATTTCGCCAACTAGCTTGGCAAGGGTTTCTGTAAGCTTTTCTTTAGAAGGCAGAGAATGTAACCTGCCCAATGCATGATATTCTTTTGGTCCTAGTAACAACACACCAAGCGCTTTTGTTGCCTCGCCTAGTCCAAGAGGCAATACTCCAGAGACTTGGGGATCTAATGTTCCACTATGACCAATCTTTGATAATTTCAATATCCTCTTTGTCCATGCTACAACCTCGTGACTTGTAGGCCCAGGTGGCTTATCTAACAATATTATACCATAGTTTAAGAGCTGATCAAACGGTCTTTGATCATAATAATTACCATATGCATCATCAGTAATGTCCTGATCAATAACGGTAAGATCCTTTAACTGTTTTAGTTTCAAATCAGTTTTTTCACCGTCTCTTTGGATATTTTAATTACTTCGCTAGCATCACGATTGTCGGTATCTATAATCTCATCAAATATTTCAGGATCAGCTCCAAATTCAAAATTGTATAACTTTTTGTATAAGGCCTTGTTCTTGTCATAGCGCTCCTTTGTGATAGCGTAAGCCTCATCTGAACTCAAATTGTCCCTCGTTTGCATCCTCTTGATACTGCTTGAATGTGATCCATCTAACCAAATTTTAATTCCATTTTCTACTAACCAAGGAAGTGTATAACTTGTAATTACCATTCCTCCATCTTTGAAAAGTTCAATTAACTTTTGATCAACCTTTTTATCAAATTCACTATTTTTCTCACGTTGTCTAAGAAAATCCATTCCGCCCTTAGTATCCCACCAATCATCACCCGAAGTAGTATAACCCTCCTCTTTTGCTAATTCCTTTAGTACATCTCCTCCCCCAAGGTATTTTAAACCAAATTCTTCTGCAAGAGCCTTCGCAACAGTAGTTTTACCTACTGCAGGTGGTCCAGAAATTACAATCGATTTTTTCAACTAAGATCCATCGAAGTCTTGGTCACCTTCATTATAATTCCACTAAACGCAATGGATGAAAGAAAATACCAAGCCCAAAAGTAAATCTCATTTTCCTGATTACATATTTCCCCATCTACCTTTTCAGGAGTACATGTTAGTGAAAAAAAGTCACCTGGTATCACATTAAGTGATACAGGAGATAGTCCTACTGTGAACGAGAATAGTGGAGGCAGAACAAAATAAAATATCAAAATCAGGGGAATAAAAGTAATCATCATAGGTCTCATGTTCATCTGCATCATCTCCATGCTTAACTTGTTCATATAGGCGGATTTTTTGTTAAGCTGTGCTATCTTTTCTTGATCTTTTGCTTTGAATGCGGCCATCCTTTCTTTCTGCCATGCTCTTGTTTCCTTCATTATTCGTTTCAATTTTGCTTGGTCTACCATTTTCTTTCTAATGCCAGCATTAAAGAGATTTAAAAGAATTGCAAAACCCATAATCCCAAGCATTGAAGGAATAACTCCTTTGATTATGGGATCTGCACTTCCCAATGGACCCTCTCTTAATCCAAAAAAATCACCCTGAAGAAAAATCGATTCAATGAAATGAAAAACAAAATTAAATTCCATAGTCATATCCCTATTGCTTTAATTACGTCTATTGCCGTTTCTTGAACCTTTCCCTCTCTATTAAGAACTGATTTCATCGGAGCCCCAGATAGAACTGAGCAAGTAGCTAACATGGCATCTTGTACAGCAAGTTCTTTTTTTATAACATCTATTGAAACAATGTCCCTGTTTCTGGTGTCATCTTTCATACGTCTGTTGTAAATTTCTTCAGGTCTTGCAGAGACGGAGATAAAATTTGCTGGTTTGATTATGTCTAATACGTGTGCAGGTAGTCCCGGATAAAATCCTGAAAGTGTAGAGATAAATGCGTGCGTATCTATAATTACTACATCTTCTTCTTGTTTTGCTATCTTTTCAGCCGCTTTTTTTTGAAACTGTCGTTGTGGTTCCATCGGTAATTTTCTTAGTTCATCTCTATCATTTATGCCGTTTTTCTTGGCTTCCTCAAACATAGCAGTACCGAAACTTTGAACGATCACGCTTTTTTCATCTTCTTTTAGTATTTTTGCAACTTCATTAACTAAAGTAGTCTTTCCTACACCTGCTATTCCAACCATTACAATTTTTTTACTTTCTACCAAGTAAAGCACCAAGCCTTGGCATGACTACTTCAACGTTTTCTCGTACTAGTTGATTATAGTAATTGATCAGTATGTCAACCATTAACAATATACCAATACCCGTACCAAAAACACCTAAAACATCAGAAGTACCAGCCAATGCTCCAAGGATTAATGAACCGATTATAGTTACAGAAGGAATGTATTTGTTAAGAAGAGCTTCAATGGGTTTATTAGATCTACGGAATCCCGGAATTTGTACGTCAGCATCTAAGAGGTTTTTTGCCGCACTCTTTGGAGAAAGACCTCCCAGCTCTACCCAAAGTTTTCCAAATACAACAACAATTCCCATCATAAAGATAACATAACCAACAGCTCTTAGAGGATCAAGTGCGGCAACATCCAGTCCTCTGGGCGGCGTAACGTAATATATCAATCCACCAATAGGTGTGGATGGACTTGTAGGATCAAACTGGCCTATCAGGTTCATAAACGGATTATTGTTTCTTGGGTTAAAGTTAGCCCAAAACATCTGTCCAATGAATACTGCATTTGCAGTCAATGCAGATGCCAAGATTACTGGAATGTTAGAAACGTACATGAGTTTTATTGGGTAAACTGCAGAAAATCCTCGATATTTGGTAGAAACAATTGGGATTTCTATTTTCATTGTTTGCGTATACACCAACGTCAGCAGAACTCCGCCCGTTAGAAGTAAGCTGAATATGCTAGGTAGTTGGTTTGATCTAAAGAAGACATTTGAGAGATCACCTGCTGCTAAGGATTGGCCCAAATAAGGAATAATTCCTATTGTCCCGCCATCTCCTGCAGGCAACGGGCTAAATAGACTCCACAATATCTGTTGAGCAACTCCAGCCATAATGAACAAGCTTATTCCACTGCCTAAGCCCCACCCTTTCTGGATTAATTCATCAAGAAACATAATGATTATTGAAGCGGCCATAAGTTGGCCTACCAGAATATACAACACAGTAGGGTCTGTAATTCCCGGTCCATAAACTGCAATTCCATACACTGTAGCTTCAACCACGATTACAACGTAGGTTACCAGTTTTGTTGCAGTTTGAAATACTCCTCTCTCTTCTGGATTTTTAAAGTTAAACTTCAAAATCTCTGAACCTCGTAGTAATTGCATCAAGAGTCCTGCAGTCACAATAGGACCTATTCCCAATTCGACAAGAGTTCCTTGTTGCGAGGCAAAGATAACCCTGGCAAAAGCAAGGAAATCAAATTCTGGCGTTGTTGCCCCAAACAAAGGGGTTTGTCCCATCACCATGTAGATTAACAAAGCAAGGCCTGACCATAGAAGCCTTGTTTGAAGGGTTAGTTTCTTTTTTGGTTTTGGAACTTGAGGAATATATGGTTCAGCTTTAACGACTACTTTTCGTATAAATTCAGTTGCGGTTCCCTCAACCATCGCTAATTAACACCTCACCGCCGGCTGATGCTATTTTCTCTTTTGCAGATGCAGTGGCTCTCTTTACCTTTATGGAATATGCGTTTGTGATTTTTCCGCCGCCAAGTAGTTTATCGTATCCTTTGTCATCCAAGTCAATTATCTTCTTGTCAGCTTCCGTTTTTCCTATTTTCAAGAATAGGTCATCAAGGTCCCTAATGCTAATCCATTTCTTAGTTATAGTAGGGCGAGGTGGGTGAGTACTATCATGACCAAAATGTTTCGGGTCAAATTTTAAAGTGGAACTAAAATGATGCTTTAGCATACCAGAAACTCCAACACCGCCTTTGTGACCGCTAGCTCTGTGTTGTCCAATCTGCCCCCAGCCATGTGTTCTAGAACCTCTTAGTCTACGTACTTTCCTTAATCTCCTTGCCATCTATATCATCCTCCTAACTAAATCTCCTAGGTCTCGATTTTCGCCTAGTATTCCTCTTTGACCATACATTCGTTTTGTGCTTCGCTTAAATCCGTGTTTTGGAGGTGCTAATGCAAACCATGGCTTTAATGGTTTTAATTTTGTAAGCGAGGTTTTTCCTTCAGAAAGTGATGTAGCCAGATCATCAACACTGCTAAATCCTAATTCTTTTGCATCATCTTCAGTTATCTTTCTATAACCTGATTTTCGTCCTTTCTTGTCTAGTAATTCCTTGGCTAAATCATAATCAACTTCATTCCAACAGATGTAATGTTTTATCTTATTGAGCATTCCAAGAGTGTTTTCTTTTGCAGGGATTATAGTCGCCCTATACTTTTTTTCTAATTTAAGAAGTCTCATAGTGGACTTGGCCCAATGAGGGATGTCAACTTGACCTTTGATTCTTACTACAAGATAAGCTTTAACCATAATTATTCAACCCTGACTGAATGTCTGTCTTAAACACTGCAACAATGCCTTTGATGTAGAATTCATTGTAGCAGTAGAACCCTTTGCGCTTGTCCATGCATCTCTAAGTCCAGCAAGTTCTAAGAGTCGTTTGATCTTTCCTCCAGCTACCAAACCAAGACCTCTCGGAGCTGGATAAATCTCTATTGTAACGCTTCCTCCTTTTCCTCGTACTTTGAACGGAACAGAATGTTTTTGATCACATCTACATTCCCAGCTACCACAACCTAGTTTTACTGGACTTACGTTAAGATACGCTTGATTGTTTGCCTTTTCAATTGCTATTCTCATCTGTTTGGATTTACCTTGTCCAACACCTAACCATCCATTCTCATTTCCTGCCGCTACAATAGCTTTGAATCTAGTGGATTGGCCGTTAGCAGTCATTTTTTGAATAATCCCAACATCAACTACTTCTGTCTTCAGATCAGGTAGAAGTTTCTTTATTATTCCCGCTTCTTGTACCCTTATACCACTCTCCAGAATTTCTTCCATTGAATTTATTTGCCCAGTTGCAACTTTTTGTCCTAGTATAGTTTTAGGAATCCATTCCTCTTCGACTTTTTTTGTTTGTGTTTGACTCATGTTTTCACCTCGTTATCTATGACCGATTTTAATTCAGATATGTTATTTTTTACAGTAAGATGTTCTCCATTTATTCTCTCTGATGTAGGAAAGGTTTCTGGGTTGGAAGGGACGTCCATGCCTGCATCAACAACACCCTTCAGAGCAGCAGCCATCCTTTGGGTATATTTTCTTGTGCCGCTATACAAAATAGCACTCTTTGAACCGTTTGCCAAGGCTTTCTTGCCTGCTAAATAACCAGTAAGATAAGCAGCTGGTACGTTTTTTCTAGATCCTTTCCAGCCTTTTTTTGCCAAATAGCGAGAATGGGCAGATGAAACTACCTTGTCTCCATTATATTCAGGTTTGTGCACTTGGACCTGAGTATTTTCATTTGAAATATGAACAGTAATGAAATTATGTTTACTTGTTCCCATTAGCATAGTGTATCGTTTACGATAGTTTGTCTTCTCTTCTCTAAGTCTTCTTAATATTTTTGAATAGGGCATGTACAGGGCAAAAGTCTGAAGATTCTCTTATAAACGTTAGAGACGAATAATGGAAGACAGTAAGGCTTTTTGTGTGTGTAATCGATTTTCAGCTTCATCCCATACAGCTGATTGAGGACCATCAATAACTTCAGAAGTTACCTCACTACCACGTTTAGCTGGAAGACAATGCAAAAAGATCGCATCTTCTTTTGCCTTGGCCATTAAATTTTGATTAACTTGGAAATTTGGCAGGAATTTTTTCACTCTTTTAGGATCTCTAATATGGATAGACGTAAAGGTGTCGGTCATAACTACATCGGCATCCTTGACTGCTTTCTTTGGATCTTTTGTTAAGGAAATTGTGGTTTGTTTTTTTGTTTCTTGAAGAACAGTTTTATCTGGTTCAAATCCTTTGGGAGTTGCTATGGAAAGTTCAGTTCCTGTTAAAGCACAACCATATAACAATGAATTACAAACATTACTTCCGTCTCCCACCCAACCGATTTTTAGATTTTTGAATTTATCTTTCTTCTCCTTAATAGTCAAAAAATCTGCGAGAATCTGACACGGGTGAAATGTATCGGATAATCCATTAATTACTGGAATTGTTGACATCTGTGCTAAATCTACCAATACGTTATGATCATATACTCGCGCCATTATACAATCAGTATACCTAGAAAGTGTTTTTGCAGTATCCTCCATTGTTTCTCCTCTAGCCAGTTGCATTTCATTTGATGTAAGATTAATTGCGTGACCACCAAGTTGAAGCATTCCTATTTCAAAGCTCACTCTGGTTCTAGTAGATGGTTTCTGAAAAATCATAACAAGTGTTTTATTTTTTAGATAAGTTTTGGTTTTGCCAGCTTTTAGATCCTTCTTTAACTTAATAGAATGATTTAGAAGTTCTGAAAATTCTTTCTTATTTAATTCGCCTAACGTCAATAGATTTTTTGTTTTTAATTTCATTTCTTAAACAATCCAAAAATTGAGCGCTTCTTTTTGTTTCTTTCAGTTTCTTTGTGTTCTTTTTCTGAATCATGGTCTTTTTTCATGTTAAAAGATTTTTCAGGATCAGGCCTACCAGATTTAATCCATTTTCTGATTTTTTCTGCTAATACTGAAGCTTCTTTGTCATTTTCTGGTGGAGGAATGTCATTCAAGTCAGAATATGCGTTTATATCTTCAGTTTCAATACCGAAGAAAGGATCATCTTCCTGATATTGTTTCTTTGATTCTATCTGTGGTTCCTTTGTACCCAAAACAGTTTCTAGAAATATCTCCTTGTTGAACGACCTCAAGTCGCCATATTCCTGTCCAAGTCCAACAAACATGATTGGTTTTTTTGTAATTTTTACGATTGATAGAGCTGCACCGCCTCGTGCATCAGCATCACTCTTTGTTAAAATTGCACCATCAAAATTAACGTGTTCGTGGAACTCTCTTGCCTGACTTACCGTATCATTGCCTGCTAACGAATCACCAACAAAGATTTTCAAATCTGGATTTACTACTTTGCTTATTTTGGATATCTGATCCATTAGATTCTTGCTAGTTTGCATCCTTCCTGCAGTATCAATTAAAACGCAATCGATCTTGTGCGACTTTGCATAAAGAACAGCGTCTCTACACACCGCTGCAGGGTCTGATCCATAGTTTTGTGCAATCAATTTTAAATTTAGTCTACTAGCGTGCTCACGTAATTGTTCAATTGCACCAGCTCGGAATGTGTCAGCAGCGGCAATAACAACAGAATATTTTGATTCTTTTAATAAATAACCTAACTTTGCAAGAGTGGTTGTTTTTCCAGTACCATTTATACCTACTAGCATAATGATAAAAGGTTCTGATTGCGATTTTTTTTCGTTAATCCTTGAGAAAAGATCTACTTTGCCAGATTCATCAAAAAGGTGTGATATTGTATTACTCAAGCTTTGCTTGATGAAGCTTTCAAAACTGTCTTTTTTAACTTTAGAACCAACCAGTTCCTTCTTCAAATCAGCTTTCATGGTATCAATAACTTCCGTTGCTACATCTGATTCTAATAGAGATATTTCAAGCTCAGAAAGAATATCATCAATATCCTTCTCTTTTAATTCTCTTTCTCCTAAGCTTTTCACAGTGGTTGAGAAGGCATCTCTTAATTTATCGAACATTGTTTATGTCCTATTTTTTTGATTGTGAAGATTGCATCATTTTGTTTAATTCTTGTTTTCCTTGTTCAAGCCTAGATGCAACATCTTGTTTTTTTGAGGTGGCATCATTCAAAGCAACTTCAATTTCTTTTACTCTAGATTCAAGAAAGTTTATTGCATCATCGTTGTTCTTTTCCATTGAAACGTCAGCACCTAAATTTAAAACAATTTTATCAGCTGACAAAATTTTGGATTTAGCATAAGTTCCCATTCCTAGAGGAACTAAGGTTTCAGATTCTGGTTTTTCTTTAATTGATTTTAGAGATTCTATTGCAGAAGTAGTTTCGCGTAAAACTTGTAGAAGGTGGGATTCTCTTTGGGCAATATCGTTGTAATAGTTTTCCAACATTTGCATTTGGTATAACAGATTTTGTGCTTGCTCCTCACTCATTTACAACCGAACCGTTGTTAAAGGTTATAAATTCACTCATAGGATTTGAACAAAATCATACATATTTCATTAAAATAAAAAAATGGAAGGTCTACTTTGCTTTTGAAAAGCGGTTTTCTACCTCATCCCAGTTTACTACGTTCCACCAAGCACTAACGTAATCTGGTCTTTTGTTTTGATACTTCAAGTAATATGCGTGTTCCCAAACATCACAACCAAGCAGAGGTACTAGTCCTTCTTTTCTAGGACTATCTTGATTGGGCATTGCCTTGTACTCAACCTTTCCTGAAGAAGGATTGAATACTAACCAGCCCCATCCACTTCCCTGAATAGTTGTGGTTTTTGAGGAGAAAGTTTCTTTGAAAGACGAGAAACCTCCAAAAGAGTCATTGATCGCGTCTGCTATGGCGCCACCTGGTTCTCCTCCTCCGTTTGGTTTCATGTTGTTCCAGAATAGTTTGTGATTGTCATATCCGCCTCCGTTAAAGTTTACTGCTCCTCTTTGATCCTCTGGAACTTGACTTAGGTCGGCTAGAATTTCTTCAATGTCTTTGTTCTGTACCTCAGAGGGACATTTTTCTAATGCCGCATTAAGTTTGTCAGTGTATGTTTGGTGATGCTTGGTATGATGTATCTCCATTGTCCGTGCGTCAATATGAGGTTCTAATGCATCGTATGCATATGGCATTTCTGGAAGTGTGTATTTGGCCATGTGGTGTACTAATCCTTATTCAATTTATTACTTTAGAGTACAGTTGGTTTTTACCTATGGCAAATTTTTGAATAATATGTTAGGTAAAGCCCTTTTTTTTCTAATTTTGTTTGGGATTGGATTTTCGATAATATTTTTGGTTTTAGATATTAATAGTTCTTTAGAATCTTATCTAAACAAAAGTGTTCCATATATAGGAGCTGACATCCCTCACCAAAATGGATACACTGGGGAGGGAATCATTATTGCAGTAATAGACACAGGCGTGGATTATAATCATCCAGATTTGTTTGGATTCGGAAATAAAGGAAAGGTTGTAGATGGGTTTAACTTTGTGAAGGAAGAATTTCCACCGATTGATACGAACGGTCATGGCACACAAGTAGCTGGGATAATCAGTGGCGACGGAGAGATATCAGGAGTTGCACCCAAATCAAAAATTCTTGCATACAAGGTGTCTGAAGATGGAGAACATGTTTCCTCTGATCTCATTGTAAAAGCTATCAATCAAGCTATAGAAGATAAAGTAGATATTATTAATATCAGTTTGGGGGTAAACAAAACAAATTCTAGGATTGATGAATCTGTAAACCAAGCAATCGATCAAGGTATAATCGTTGTAACAGCTGCTGGAAACGATGGTCCTAACCTGGAATCAATAGGAAGTCCTGGAATGAATTCTGAAGCAATAACAGTAGGTGCAACATATAACAACATAACATCTAGTTTAGTGGCAACACTTGAGGTCAAAGAAGAACAGTTTCAAGTCATTCCAATGATTGGCTCCGCTTCAACCGAGACACCGATCACCGCCCCAATCGAATTTGGTAGCTTTGGAAGAGAGTATGATTTAGAAAAAGGAGTGTATTCTGACAAAATTTTACTTGTAGAAAGAGGAAGTGATAAAGAAGAAGAAATAGTATATTTTTCGGATAAAGAAAAAAATGCATCAAATGTAGGTGCCATGGCTCTTGTGGTTTACAATAATAAGCCAGGTATGTTTTTGGGTGAATTAACCCACGAATTTGTTGAAGCTACCTACAAACCAGAGATTCCTGTTGTATCAATGACAAGAGAAGACGGTTTAAAGTTGAAAAGTATGATAGAAAGCAGTACAAATGGTACCCTTAATGTATTTTACAACGCCGATTTCGTAGCTCCATTTAGTTCTAGAGGTCCAGTATCACCGTTTTACATAAAACCCGAAATTGTGGCTCCAGGGGCCTTTATCAATACTACAACCATAAATGGAGCGTACAACTTCACCGGAGGTACAAGTTTTGCTGCACCACACGTTTCTGGAGCAATTGCATTGCTTTTGCAACAAAATCCTAATCTTGATCAGAAAGAGGTAAAATCCATCATATTGACTACCTCGGATCCTGTATCAAATCCATACGGAGATAATTTCTCATTTAATGATGCAGGATGGGGAAGACTCAATATAACTAGAGCATTGGAAGCAGATTTGATACTAAGCCCACCAAGTTTAATTTTTGATTTATCCTCAGAGAACCCAAAAAATAGTAGGGCTATAACTATTCTTCCTGTTGATGGAACCATAGGCGATTTAGATATTAATTTTGTTGGGCCGAATTTTATAAAATTAAATGCTGAGCAAAATGGAAACAAGGTATCAGTTTCTGTAGAAAATATATCGGATATGGAAGGAAGTTTTGAAGGATTCATGACTATAAGAAGGGGGGATATGGTTTACAGAATTCCAATTCTGATACATTCAACGCATGGAGAACTAGAGGCATTTTTTGAAGGAAATAATTTGAGATTTGAAATTTCAAGTCCACAGGATTGGACCTTTGCAAAAATTTCGATATTTGATAGTAAGATCAGGGAATATCAAACGGTTTCTATTACACCAAACAAAGATACAAGTGTGCCCCTGAAAGAAGCTGGCCATTACTGGATCGAGGCAAAAATTAGAACTGATGGTAAGTCATTAGATGCTTTTGAATTCATAAATGTAGAATCTGTGGAGGACCAATACTTGTTTGATCCACTTAATTCTATGTTACCTCTACGACAAGTAATAATAATTTCTGCAATTGTAGCAGTAATAATAGTCGTTGGAATTAAATTAAGATAGTTTATTCTGTGTTAGGACCAGCATTTTTAATTTCCGAAGAAACATCATCAAATTTTTTGAAATTTTCATTAAACATCTTGGCTAGTTTTTTAGCTGAGAGCTCATAGGATTCTTTGTCGCGCCAAGTGTTTTTTGGATCCAAAATTTCTGAAGGAACTCCAAGACATTCTGTAGGAATATCTAAATTAAATAAACCATTGTGTTGATATTTTACAGTATCCAAGGAACCGGACAATGCTGCGGTTACCATTGCTCTGCTATATTCCAGCTTGATTCTTTTACCAACACCGTATGGTCCACCAGACCACCCCGTATTGATCAAGTAAACAATAGTGTTGTGTTCAGATATTTTTTCTCCTAGCATTCTTGCATAAACTATTGCCGGTCTAGGCATGAACGGTGCACCAAAACACTCAGAAAATACTGCCTTTGGTTCTTTAATTCCCCTTTCTGTACCTGCAAGCTTACTTGTATAGCCTGAAAGAAAATGAAACATTGCTCCTTCTTTGGTTAATCGTGATACAGGAGGCAAAACCCCTAGTGCATCTGCTGTAAGAAAAATTATGACTTTTGGATGTCCACCCATGCTTGGTATTACTGCATCAGGTATGTAATCAAGTGGATAAGCTGCTCTGGTATTTTCTGTTAGACTGTTATCATCAAAGTTTGGTTTTAAGGTTGCTTCATCAATTACTACGTTTTCTAAGACAGCTCCCGATTTTATTGCATTCCATATTTGGGGTTCCGAGGATTCTTTTAAGTTAATGCATTTTGCATAACATCCTCCTTCGAAATTAAAGGTCCCTTTATTAGACCATCCATGTTCGTCATCTCCTATCAACATTCTATCTGGATCTGCAGACAAAGTAGTCTTTCCAGTTCCAGACAAACCAAAAAATAATGCAGTATCAGATTTTTTGCCAATGTTTGCAGAACAATGCATTGGAAATACTCCCCTTGAGGGCAGAATGTAATTCATCACAGAAAACATTGATTTTTTCATTTCACCTGCATAGCTTGTTCCCCCGATTAAGATTATCTTTCTAGTCAAGTCAATTACAATGAAAACATCAGAATTTGTACCATCAAAATCCGGATTTGCCTCAAAGTCATTAATGCACATCATGGTAAATTCTGGCTTGTGTTCTTCTAATTCCTCTTTGGTTGGACGAATGAAGAGTTGTCTTGCAAAAAGGTTTTGCCAAGCATGATCGTTAATTATCCTAATTGAGATTCTATTGTCTTTATCGGCTCCAACGAATCCATCAAAAACATATAGCTCCTTTCCCTCTACGAACTTTTTCATTTTGTCAAGTAATTTTTCGAATTTTTCACTTGGAAATTTGTGATTAATAGATCCCCAATCCACAGTATTGTGAGTTACATCATCGTCTACAATGAACCTATCATCAGGGGATCTGCCAGTATATTTTCCTGTTTCTACTGATATAGAACCAGTTGAGGTCATGATTCCTTCATTATTTTGAATTGCAATCTTGATCAGTTCTTCAACATCTAAATTTCTGTGAATTCTAGATGGATTGATATCAAAATCCTGAAGCTGAGCAGTGAATTCACTAGTTACAATTGGACCAGATATATCTGTCAATAAACACAACCTCCTAGAATCCTAAAATGATCATTGTTATTCATAGGATAACTCGATCAGCTCTAAATTTCCTTATTATCTCTTTGGCCAAACAAAAGCTTAATCAGTTGTTGGAGGAACCTATTTATTTAAAAATTCAAAAGTTCTTCTCATGCCGATCAATAAAGAAAAACTGGCTAAAAGGGAACAAGCAAAAGAAAGAAAGCCAGAGTTCAAGAGACCTGAGAGTTGGCGATACAAACGAGTAGACACTACTTGGAGAAAACCAAAAGGAATAGACAGTCATCAAAGAAAACAAAAGTATCGTGGAAGGCCAGGTTTAGTTAAGATTGGTTATGGAGGACCACAAGATACAAGAGGTCTTCATCCATCAGGCTATACTGACAATTTAGTTTTCAACTTGTCTGATTTAGAAAAATTAGATCCTAAAACAGATGGTGTTAGACTAGGCCATAGTGTAGGGGCAAGAAAAAGAAGGAGTATAATTGAAAGGGCCATAGGAAAAAAATTCAAAATCTTCAATGCAAGGGTGAGTAAGATTGGTAGTTAATCTAAAGGCAAAGAAAAAACTTGTATCAAGGGTTGCTGGAATAGGCCTTGGTAGGATAAAGTTTGATTCAGAACACTTGGATGATATTGAAGATGCAATCACAAGAGAAAATATTCGTAGTCTAATTACAGCAAATACTATCAAAATTGAACCCATAGTTGGAACATCTAGAGGAAGGGCTCAATTCAAAAAAATTCAGAGAACAAAAAGAGGGACAAAGCCAGGTTCAAAGCATGGCAGAAAGGGAGCAAGGGCAGGTAAAAAGGAGATTTATGTTTCAAAGGTAAGATCTTTGAGAAGACTTCTAAAGATAGCAAAGGATAGAAAGGAAATAACCAATCCAGAGTTTTGGTCAATATACAAAAAGATCAGTGGTAATACAATTAGAAATAAGGCTCATCTTAGAAGCATAATAGAAGATACAGTAGCAAAACGTAACTCTTAACGATTTCCTAAATTTCTCTGCAAAAAAACAAGTATTCATAATCGAATTGTTTCCAAATCACTGGAATCTAACAAATTGACTAGTTTGTGTTTATTCTTTCCTAAACTATCCCAATCAAGTAATGCATATTTTGCGGTTTTATTTTTCTCAATTATCTCCTTGAAGAGAGATTCGTCAAGATAATCTAATGCATATTTTGGCATTACAGTTCCAAGCGAATAATCACCTTCCACTAGTTCTTTGGTAAATTTTTTGGAATAATGAGTTCCTCCAAAACAAATGGCCACAGGATTATCCTCTAGTTCTGATCTAATAGTTTCCTCAATTATACTTGCTACTTTATTGCAAAGTTTTTTGTCATTCCACTGTTTTTCAGTGGTTCCTATTTCTATAAACAATGATGGTTTATGCAGAGAAGTAGGACCGTGATGAGTAGCTTCTATGGTGATCTCAAATTCAGCGAATCTTTTTCTATTGTTCCACAAATTCTTCATGTACTGTTTTTGTAAGGAAGGATAAGGTATAGCAATTTCATTATCTTTTCCTCCAAACTTTGCAGTAGAAAAATTTCCTGTGCTATGACAGGTAAGAGCTAGTTTACCAGAGCCTGCATAATGTTTTGATAAAAACACAAAGCCCTCATAATCATACATATCGTCTATCCAATCGGCTTCAACTACGGGAGAGGAAATGATGACTAAATGATAATATTTTCCATGAAAAACATTGTCTTTCTCTGTTAGGCCTTCTTTCAAGTATCTTGCCATGTTAAGACCAGCTGGATCTTTTTCAGATGCAACTAAGAGATTCACTAGATAAAAGATATATGGACTCCATATTAACTTCCATCAATGAATCCAAGACAAACCCTCAAAAATATGGCAAATACTATGAGGATGGCAAAAAAGCCTGATGGGGACGAATACAAACAACATTTAAGACTTGTTCTACTTGGAATCGGTGCGGTTGGAACGATTGGGTTTATAATTCAGTTTGTGTTTTCTGTAATTACATTTGGATAGCAAAATGTCTGAAGTTGAATCTCATCTTTTTGCAGTTAGGACCACGGGAGGTCAAGAAAAGGTTGTCTTAAATTTATTAGAGGCACGAGCTAAAATGAATAAAATCAATATACAATCGGTATTGTTAGTCGATAATCTGAAAGGTTATGTTGTAATAGAAGCAATGGATCCAAATTCCGCATTTCAGGCAATAGAGGGCGTAAGACACATTCGAGGCCAATTGCGTGGAGAATTAGAATTTAAAGATATTGAAGGATATCTAGTAAAGAAGTCCACCGTATCTCAACTAGCAGTTGATAATGTAGTAGAAATCACCGGAGGTCCTTTTAAAGGAATGAAGGCAACTATCACAAGAATTGATCCTGAAAAAGAAGAAGCGACAGTAGTTCTTCTTGATGCATCATATCAATTACCTGTAACAGTAGACGCAAATTACTTGAAGTTATCAAGTGAATCTTAGGAAGGATTAAATTTTCTTAATATGATGAATGCTTATGGGTGAACCTCAAAATATTTCATCACTTGTTACTGGAGGACAGGCTTCCGCAGGTCCGCCATTAGGTCCTGCGTTAGGTCCCCTTGGTGTGAATATTATGGAGGTAATTAATGCCATTAACGAAAAGACAAAAGACTTTGAAGGAATGAAAGTTCCAGTTACAGTTTCAGTAGATCCAGATACAAAAAAATATGATATAACTATTGGGATACCTTCTGCATCTGCTCTAATCATGAAAGAGGCCGGAGTTCAAAAAGGATCAGGAACCAGCGGAACTGAATGGGCAGGTGATGTAACCATGGACTCTGTTGTCAAGGTATCTAAAACAAAACTAGAATCATCATATGCATCCTCAATCAAATCAGTTGCAAAAATGATTGTTGGTACGTGTCTTTCTGCAGGTATAAAGATAGAGGGTAGAACGCCAAAAGAGATCACACAAGAAATAGATGAAGGTAAATGGGATGAAAAACTCAAATAATTATGTTTTCAAGTAAGCAGGATCTTTGTCAGTTTTTTGGAGTTCAACAAAAGTTTCAGTGCTTTGTATCCCTTCAATATTTCCAACTTTATCAATCACCACAGAATGTAATGTTTCCAAATTTTCAGCATAGATTTGTATCATAATATCAAATCTACCTGTAACCTCTGAGATAGAAACTGTTTCTGGAATATCCAACAATTTTTTATGTATCTCATCTTTGAGCTTTGGATCCCTGTTGGCCCCTACAGATGCTTTGACCCCTATCCCCAATTGAGATTCATCAATTATAATAGTGAATTTTTTGATCAGTTTCTTTTTGACCAGTCTCTTTATTCTGCTATACAATACAGAAGCATTAATTCCAAGTTTTTTGGATAAGGTGGGCACGGAGATTGAAGCATCCTTTGTAAGTTCATACAAAAGCTTCAAATCAAGTTCATCAAATCTATGCAAGACTTTGAAAAATTTCTGTTTCGAGGTATTAAATGTAGGTTTTCAAGGAAGTTTTTCTTTTTATTTCAAAGATTTTGCTTCAAAACAAGAAAATTTCTAAAAGTTAAGCCGGATCAGAATAAATGCCTCTAAACGATTTTAAGGAGGGCATCAGGCTCCTTGGATAATGGTTACTGAATCCCAGCTAACTGAGATGGTAAAAGAAGCAAAGGAAAAGGGTAAAAAGAGAAACTTCAACGAAGCAGTAGAATTGTATATTGTATTTCGAGATATAGATGTAAAAAAAGGATTCCAGATTAATGAAACCGTACAACTGCCCCGACCCACTGCAACTCCGGCAAAAGTATGTGTAATGGCCTCAGGAAACATGGGAACACAAGCCAAGAAAGCAGATGCAGATCATGTGATTAGTTCTGATGAGATAAATGAGCTAGGTAACAAAAAACGCGAATCACGTAAATTTATCAACAAGTATGATTTCTTCTTAGCAGATACTCAAGTTATGCCAATTGTTGGTAAGATTTTGGGTCAACTTTTGGGCCCTCGTGGGAAAATGCCAACACCGGTCCCTTATAATGCGCCTATTGAGTCATTCATACAAAGATTCAAGTCTTCTATTAAGGTAAGAGTTAGAGCTTCGTTATCGTTATCTTGTAAAATAGGGGACGTGTCAATGAATGATGAAGATTTGGCACATAATGCACTTGCGGTTATCAATACTGTTGAAAAAAAATTGCCAAGCGGTGATAAAAACATCAAAAAAATCATGTTAAAAACTACAATGGGACCAATCATAAAGGAAATTCAAGCAAAGAAGAAATAAAATGAAAGAAAATAGAACCAAATTTCCAAAGAAGAAAGAACAGATGTACGAACAACTAGAAGAGTTGCCAAAAAAATATGATGTTCTTGCCTTAATAAGGATGGAAAAAGTCAGATCGTCACAAATTCTTCCATTACGAAAAAAATTAGAAGAAGAGGTAAAATTTTTCAATATAAAAAACAAGATTGCAAAAAAAACACTTGACAAGGTAGATGTTCCTGGCATCAAGAAGATGATTGATCATATGAAAGGTCAATGCATGTTCTTGTTTACAAACATGTCTCCATTCAAGCTTAACGTTATACTAGGAAAAAACACCATATTGCTTCCTGCTAGAGGAGGAGATATAGCAAGCATGGATGTGGTCATTCCCGCAAAAAACACAGGAATTGCTCCTGGTCCTATGCTAACAGAATTCAAAGAGGTCGGAATACCAACAAAAATTGATCAGGGAACTATTTGGATTACAAAAGAAACAACAGCTGTAAAAAAAGGGGAACCAATAAGCGAGGCTCTAGCAGCATTACTTGGGAAACTAGATATCAAACCAATTGAGGCAGGTGTTGCGTTAAATGCTGCTTTGGAGAACGGCATCCAGTATTCTGAGGACGAGTTAGTTATAGACGTAGAAAAAGTCAGAGAAGAAATTGTTACATCACACAAAGAGGCTGTATCATTATCTGTAGAATCAGGATATGTTACAGATGAAAACGTCAAACAGATACTAGCAAAGGCTTCCCAGTATGCAAACTCTCTATCTCTAGAATCAGGATATGTTACAGATGAAACAACGGAACAGATTCTGCAAAAGGCTAAAGCACAAGCTCAATCTCTTGCACAAAAAACAAAAGATTACAAACCAAGCTAAGATTCTAGATTCTCTATGAAATCAGAAGCTCGGTAAGAGCTTCGAACAAAAGGTCCGGCTGCAACATAAGAGAATCCCATGTTTTCAAAGATTTCTTTATAAAAGCTGAATTTTTCAGGAGGAATGTATTCAGCAACTGGTAGGTGTCTAAGTGATGGTTGTAGATATTGACCGGCAGTTATTATGTCAACTCCTGCTTTTCTTAGATCTCTTGCAGTTTCGATTATCTCTTGCTCACTTTCACCATGTCCAAGCATTAACGATGATTTGGTAAATATTTTTGAGTCAACTTCTTTTATCATCTTTAAAACCCTTAGAGATTGATCATAGTTTGCCTTCGGATCTCTCACCCTAGAAGTCAATCTTTGAACCGTTTCTATGTTATGGCTTATTACTTTAGGTCCCGAATCAATAATTTTTTTAATGTCATTTTTATCACCAAAAAAATCAGGTATTAGAGGTTCAACTACTGTTTTAGGATTGGCTTCTTTAATTTTGTTAATAGTTTCTGCAAAATGAGAAGAGCCCCCATCGGAAAGATCATCCCTGCAGACTGATGTGATTACAACATACTTTAGATTCCATGATTTTATGGTATTTGCCACCCTACTAGGCTCATTTGGATCAAGATCTGCAGGTTTCCCTGATGTAACATCACAGAATTTACAGCCTCTAGTGCAAATATCCCCCATTATCATAATTGTTGCTGTTCCTGAACCCCAACATTCAGCTACATTAGGACATGAAGCTTCTTCACAGACAGTATAAAGACCGTTTTGTCTGAGTGTTTTTTTTATATTCGCATACTCTTCACCCGATGGAAGTTTAATTTTAAGCCATTCAGGTTTTTTGCCAGAGGACACTTCTAATGTACATATAACGCTCAATAACAGTCTATCTACATGCAAACTCCGTTTTTTAATCAACATGTGAAATTAGGTGCAAAGATTGTAGATTATCATGGATGGAAGATGCCAGTACAATACACCAGCATACTAGATGAACACAAAACAGTAAGATCAAAGGTGGGATTATTCGATGTGTCGCATATGGGAAGATTCAAGATTACTGGAAAAGATTCAGAGGATACAGTCCAGAAACTAATTGTTAATGATGTAAACAAAATAGGAGAAAATCAGGCGATTTATTCACCAATGTGTAATGAGGACGGGGGAATTGTAGACGACCTAATCATGTACAAGTTAGCCAGAGAAGAATTTTGGGTTGTTGCCAACTCATCAAACATTGAAAAAGATTTCCAATGGATAAAAGAACACATTCCTGCCTCGTGCGGCTTTGAAGATTTTACAAGTGACATGTCACTGTTAGCTTTGCAAGGTCCAAACTCTGCAAAAATATTATCAAAAGAATTTGGCATACAAGATGTTGATAAATTAAAACCATTTCAACTTGCCAGAGGTAAATTCTTTGATCAACAAGATTCTATCATTTCAAGGACGGGTTATACAGGCGAGGATGGTTTTGAAATCTTTGTTGACTCTAAAAATACTGATGTATGGGAAGATATTCTGACAAAAGGAAAAGAATATGGTATAAAACCAGGGGGATTAGGGGCAAGAGATACTTTGAGATTAGAGGCTGGGTTAATGCTGTACGGAAATGATCTAGATGAAAATGTGACTCCGCTTGAGGCACCGTTAACATGGACAGTAAAATTTTCAAAGGGGGACTTTATAGGCAAAAAAGCTCTGGAGAAAAAAACAGTTACTAGAAAACTGAGAGGTTTTGAAATTGTTGATTCAAAAAGAGTTGCAAGACATGGAAACAAAGTAATTTGGAACGAAGAAGAAGGAGTTGTAACAAGTGGTACATATTCACCTACACTTGACAAACCTATAGGATTCTGTTTTGTACCAAATACTGCATCAATAGATGACAATGTGAAAATTGAGATTGGTCACAAACAATATGAAGCAAAGATTACCAAAACAAGGTTTTACAAACGTAGCTAAATGGTAGCATTTTTTATGGTAAAGATAAAGAGGAATTTACATGTCTGAAAAACGATTCACAAAGGAGCATGAATGGGTCCAGCTTGAAGATGGTACTGCGGTTGTAGGAATAACTTCGTTTGCACAGGAACAGTTAGGCGATATCGTATCAATTGAACTCCCTGATGTTGGCAGTGAATTCAAACAAAATGAGGCTATGGCAATTGTTGATTCTGTGAAGGCATCTTCTGATATTTATTGCCCAGTAGATGGAGAGATACTCGAGATAAACGAGACTCTTTTTGAAAAACCCGAGCTAATGAACCAGTCCCCTTATGAGGAAGGATGGATCCTAAAGATTAAACCTAGTGACGTAGATCAGATAAAATCCTTGTTTACTAAGGATGAATATGATAAATTCGTTGGCGAAAGTCAGGAGTAGTGTTAAATGAATTACATTCCTCATACACAAAACCAAGTCAATGAGATGTTGAAGAAAATTGGAACGTCATCAGTAGAGGAATTGTTTGAGGGATTCACTCCAAAATTAAACAAAGGTCTCAATTTGGAAAAGCCCTTAAGCGAAATGGAATTGGTATCTTATATCTCTGATTTGGCTAAAAAGAACAACGTTTCAAAATACTTTGTTGGAGCTGGTTCTTATGATCATTATTCTCCTGCAATAACAACCCACATAGTATCGAGGGGAGAGTTTCTTACATCATATACTCCATATCAGCCCGAAGTTAGCCAAGGTATGCTTCAAGCCCTATACGAATTCCAGAGCTATGTATGCCTCCTGACCGGAATGGACGTTGCAAATGCCTCCCTTTATGATGGAGCTTCTGCTCTTGCAGAATCGGTTCTGTTATCTTGTTCTTACACTAAGAGGAAGAAAGTGTACATTCATCAAGGACTTAATCCACACTATAAACAAGTGCTACAAACCTACTGTAATGGAGCTGATTTAGAAATTGTAGAGGAATTAGATGAGAATGCCTCGTGCGCCATAGTTCAGAATCCAGATTATTTTGGAACAATCAGGAATATTCAAGAAGTAGCTGACAAGGCACACAAATACAATGCAATTTTCATAACATGTGTAAATGAACCAACATCTCTTGCCCTACTAAAACCGCCAGGAGAGTTAGGTGCAGACATAGTTGTTGGAGAAGGCCAATCATTTGGGATACCTATTAGCTTTGGTGGTCCCTATCTTGGTTTTATAGCAGTAAAGAAGTTTTTACTAAAAAAATTACCAGGCAGAATAGTAGGATTAACAACTGACGATAATGGCAATGAAGGATTCGTATTAACACTACAAGCTAGAGAACAACATATTAGAAGAGAAAGAGCCACTAGCAACATTACAACTAACCAGACTTTACTGGCTCTAGCAGCAACAATATACCTTGCCAGTAATGGGAGAAAAGGTCTTTCTGACGTTGCAAGACTGAGTTATAAGAGAGCACATTTATTACATCAAAATTTACTTAACGTTGGTTTCAAGCCTGCAAACGACGATTATTTTTACAATGAATTTACAATCAAAGTTCCAGACGGTAGCAACTCAAATGAGATTCTATCAAGATTGTCAGAAAGCAATATTATTGGAGGAATAGCTCTTGATGATAATAAAATTTTGGCATGTTGTACTGAAAAGAATTCTTTCAGCGATATTGAAAGCTACATTTCAAAGGTGAGAAATTAAAATGAAATTAATTTTTGAATATGATGATGAACCAACAAGATATGTACCAGCCGAAACTGATTTAGAGCTTCCAGAAAAATATCTTAGAAAAGACTTGCCCCTTCCTAATGTGAATGAAATAGATATTGTAAGACATTACACCAAATTATCGAGAAACAACTTTGGGATAGACAATAATCTTTACCCTCTTGGCTCCTGCACTATGAAATACAATCCTAGAGTCAACGAAGATCTTGCAAGATTAGGTGGATTTAGTTTATTACATCCATTCTCTCCTGTTCAACACGCACAAGGAGCATTACAAGTAATCTGGGAATTGCAAGAAAGTCTCAAAGAGATTACAGGAATGGATGAATTCTCCTTACAGCCAGCTGCAGGTTCACAATGTGAACTTCTTGGAGTCATGGTAGCCAAAAAGTATTTTCAAGAAAAAAACGAGAAACGGACCAAAGTAATCATACCAGATTCAGCTCACGGAACAAATCCTGCAACTGCTGCAATGTGTAAATTTGATACAATAACCATTCGTTCTGATTCTAGAGGAAATATGGATTTTGACGAATTCAAAAAATCAATTGGTCCAGATGTCGCACTAGTTATGATTACCAATCCAAATACACTTGGATTATTTGAAGAAAATTTGGAGGCTATAAAGGATCTAGCTCACGAAAATGGCACTCTGATGTACTGTGACGGTGCAAACATGAATGCAATGTTAGGAATCAGTAAACCATCAGAGCAAGGTTTTGACATGATACATCTCAACTTGCACAAAACCTTCTCAACCCCACACGGTGGAGGTGGTCCTGGTGCGGGAGCTTTAGGAGTAAAATCTAACCTCAGTGAATATCTACCCGTGCCTAGGATAACTAGAGGAGATAACAAATACTATCTTGATTATGAAAAGGAAAAATCTGTTGGACGGGTGCATTCCTTTTATGGTAATTTTGGAATTCTTGTAAGAGCCCTGTCATATATCAAAGGGTGGGGAGATAACATCAGAAAAGTATCAGAAAATGCAATTTTGAATGCTAATTACTTGTTTGCATTACTAAAAGACCATTACCATGTCCCTTATGATAGAAAGTGCGCCCACGAATTTGTAATATCTGCAAAAAACATCGGATCAAGTAGCACCAAGAACATAGCAAAGAGAATATTAGACTATCAGTTTCATGCTCCTACCATCTACTTTCCATTAATTGTGAAAGAGGCAATGATGATTGAACCAACCGAAACTGAATCAAAGGAGACCTTGGACAATTATGCAGAGGTTTTAAAGAGAATTGCCCAAGAATACATAAATGATCCTGAGGTTGTAAAAAACGCACCACACACTAAACCGGGTCGTCTAGACGAGGTCAAAGCTGCAAGAAGTCCCAATCTAAGATGGTGTCCAAGCTAGATAAAGACAAAAATTTTGTTCACGTTTCAAAGACGGCAAAATTTGGAAAACTGGTTAGGATTGAACTAGATTTAGATGGTAAAATTATACGTTATATCAAAATTACAGGAGACTTTTTTTTGCATCCTGAAGAAAAGATAGATGTTCTAGAATCAGTAATGATTGGAACCAGTATCAACGATAGATACGATATTACAAAAAGAGTAAACTCTGTACTAAAAGAATGTAAGTGTTATGGCTTTGATGCCAACTCTATTGTTGAATTAATACATAGTTTTTCAACAGACAATTAGGATATGAAATTTAAAAAAATCTGGATCTTAGAGTCAGATTACAGTAGCGGATTGTGGAACATGGCCCTAGATGAAGTCTTGCTAATGAATAGTAAGCAAAATTTACCTATCTTGAGAATTTATGGTTGGAACAAACCTTGTGTTTCTATAGGATATTTCCAGGGGATAGATGAAATAGATTACGAATTTTGTCGCAATAATGGAATTGATGTTGTAAGAAGAATAACAGGAGGAGGTGCCGTATTTCATGATTCAGAGGTAACATATTCCTTTGTAACAAAAGAGTTTCCCGAAAATATTTTAAAATCGTATGGGGATATTTGTCAGTTAGTAATCAAAGCCCTTCATAGCTTGGGAATAAGAGCAGAGTTTTCACCCTTAAATGATGTAACTGTAAATGGTAAAAAAGTATGTGGAAATGCACAAACACGAAAGAACAAGACCCTATTACAACACGGAACAATTTTACTTGATGTTGATAAATCAAAGATGTTTTCAGTTTTGAAGATTCCAGTCGAGAAGATTGATGGAAAGGCGCATACACCATCAGATAGGGTTTCTGGAATAATGAAAACATTTGATGAGGTACAAAATGCCCTAAAAATTGCTGCACAGAAGGTATTTGGAGCTGAACTTCGATCTTACCAGACTGGATCAAAAGAGGAGACTTTGTGTAAAGAATTGATTCAGAGAAAATATGGAACAGAAAATTGGACATTTAGGCGGTAATTTCATGACCAAGTCAATAAACCACCCAACTACAATATTTTATCTTAGAAAACCAAAGGCGAACAGTATGAAGATTTATTGCAAGACAATTTAGATAAATTCCCATGTATGATGCTGTGGTAATAGGTGGCGGTCCTGGTGGATATGTTTGTGCCATATCTATTGCTCGCAGCGGAGGTAAAGTTTGCATAATTGAAAAAAATGGACTGGGTGGAACATGTACCCAAAGGGGTTGCATTCCCACAAAATATCTTCATTCCATGGCGGATATAATTAGAAAAGCACAGAATGCAAAAAAGTTTGGAATAAAAGCTAACATAGAACTAGATTACGAAGTACTGGCAAAACGAATGCACGGAACAGTATCCAAGCTTGCCAAAGGCATAGAAATTTTACTTGAAAAAAATGAAGTTGAGATAGTAGAAGGAACTGGAGAGATTAAAACTGAAAACGAAGTTGTAGTTGGCAAGAGAACTATATCTACCAAAAGCATTGTGATTGCAACAGGAAGCAGTCCCACTCAAATTCCCAATTTAGAATTTAATGACTTTGTGTTATCTACTGATACAGTTTTTGAATTAAAGAAGCTGCCAGAATCAATAGCAGTTGTTGGGGGAGGATATAGCGGATGTGAATTTGCTTCTATCCTTAATGCCCTTGGTTGTAAGGTATGGTTGGTAGAGATGGAAGAAAGATTATTGCCAGGCCAACCAGAAATAGTTGGAAAAACCGTTGAAAAGTACATGAAGCTGGATGGGATTAAAGTAATGACTTCTTCAAAAATCAATAGTTCAGATGAAGGGAGAATCTCCGTCAATGGCGAGATAATTTCTCCAGAGAAGATTCTTGTGTGTTCTGGCAGAAAACCTAACTTTAATGAAAATGAATGTAAAAAAATTGGAATTGGTTTTGACAAAAATGGAATTAAAGTAAATGAGATGATGCAAACTAGCATACCGAGCATCTATGCTATCGGAGATGTTACTGGATTGTTTGAGCTTGCTCACGTATCAACAAAGCAGGCAGAGATAGCTGCTAATAATATTCTTGGTAAAGACGACAAAATGGATTACTCTGTAATTCCATTTTGTGTGTTTACATATCCAGAAGTAGCTATTGTAGGAAAATGCGAAGGAAAAGAGGGTGAGTTTCCATTAGCTGCAAATGCAAAAGCTAGTTGTTTGGGAGAAGGAAGAGGTTTCGTTAAAGTTTTTGAGAAAGACGGTGCTTTGACAGGAGCAATAATTGTTGCCCCACATGCAAGTGAATTCTTAGGAGAAGTTACGTTGGCAGTTAAAATGAATCTTAATTGTGCAGATATTATAGACACTATTCACGCCCATCCTTCCCTACCAGAAGCCTTTGTAGATGCAGTACGAGACGTGCAAAATAACTCAATACATCTGCCTCCAAAGTGAACATTTACTCTGAGAATAATTGAAAAAAGGAATAGAGCTTGGAATAAAGGCACCGTTGTCTTCAATTAAAAAAGCTGCCGAGCTAGCAGATACAAAATCATTAGATTATTTTCTTGTAGCAGAAACACATCCCAAGGTAATGGGAGTAAATGCTCTTGATGCAATAAACAAATGTTCTGATATAACTAGCAAAGTAACGCTTGGAACGGGAATTATTAACGTATTTTCAAGAGAAAAGGAGGATTTACTAGAGGAAGCAAATATCCTATACAAAAAAACCGGAAAAAGACTAATCTTAGGGCTTGGTACAAGCGCTCCTGTAATTGTAGAACAAATGTACAACCTAAAATTTGAAAAGCCAGTATCCAGAATTAAAGAGTATACAAAATATCTTGAACAGAAATTTGATGGGCCTATTTACTGGGCTGCTGTAGGAGAAAAGATGATTAAATTAGCAATGAAAATGTCTGATGGAATTTTGTTTTTCTTAAAACCAAAGAAACAGCTTGCTGAAATTACCAACGAGATAAACAAAACGCCACCACATAGCTCCTTTCAAACAATTTCAATTATCCCTACCTTTATTGATACATATGATGGAAACAAACTAGCCAAGAAAACTTTAGCAGGGTACATAGGAGCAAATCAATTTTATTCAAAACCACTTCTTAGAAACGGTTTCAAAGAAGATGTTTTAAAAATAATAGATATTTATACCAAATTTGGATTCGCTGAGGCGTGTAAAGTTGTAAGTAATCAACTTGTTGAAGAACTTACAATAATTGGTAGTGCAGATGAATGCATTGAAAAAATAAGAAAATATCAAAAAACAACAGGAGTAGATACTATAATTACAGGCTATGATCTTGCCAAGGACGAGTTTAACGTGGATTTTTTCAAAAAATTAGATAGATTACTAAGTGTCTGGAAATGACTCAACTAAACATATCCAAAATAGCCACAAAGTTTGCCCCTTATTCTTACACAGTTAAGGAGATAGTGGATGATTTTTTGTGTGATAAAGTAGACAAAGATGCAAGGGATTTTGTAATAGAGAAATTAGGAATCGATAGAGTATACAAATCGTTTGATTTAGAAAAGATAGACTGGTCCACTAAAGTATTCCAAGAGCCAACAATTTTTCTAAATGATCTTTATGTCGAATTGTCAAATGAATTGCTTAATAATAAATATTCCAAGAAGGATGTTGATTTTTTGATTACAATCAATGATTATACTCCTTACCTCGATCCATCGCCTACAGTAGAATTAGTATCTAGGTTGGGGTTAAGTGATACTATACGGACTCAAAATATTCAAGGGTTAGCATGTTCGTCATTTTCTGAAGCCCTGCTAAACTCTGCTGGAAATTTCTTGTTAAACAAGGACGGCCATAATGCCTTGATTCTTATCGGCACACAATATTCTCCCTGGTTTTTGGACAGTATAAAACTCAGAGGAAAAATCTCACGTGATGATAAACTAGCATTTCATGATTTGGTATATTTTTTGATCTTTAGTGACGTTGTTGCTGGATGTATTGTTACTGCAGATGATTCAGACACCACTGTGGAAATAGATCATGAAACAATTATTTCAAAAAAGGACTCATCGCTTGATGGCTACAAAAAAGCCATTCTCAAACTTACTGGCGATGATAAGAACAGGGTTCGTTTTGATATGATGCTCGATCCTGCATCATTGAAACATACTGTAGGTCAGTTATGTAAGCAAAATATCAAGTACTTGGGTGAAAAATTTCCCAACAAATTTCAAAAAGTAAAAGCCTTTGGACTACATACCGCAGGTACCAGATTTATTGACCACGTCATAAAAGAATGTGAAATAGATAGGAACAAAAGCGAATTATCATACTCGTTAATGAAAAACACCGGAAATACTGGTGCAGTTAGTTCTCTTCAATTTATTGAACAAGCTATAAAACAAAACGTACTTTCAAAAGGAGATTTAGGATGCTACATTGATTATGGTTGGGAAGGTGCTGACTCGTTTCTTTTTAGAATAAGATAACTAAGATTATCCAAACAGAGAAGACAAGCCTTCCATTGCCTGTTCTTCGGTTTTTCCACTATCTTCTTTTTCTTCTGCTTTCTTTTCCTCTTTCTTTTCTTCGCCACCTGCTTGCTCAGCTGCTGGTGCAGTAGATGCTACTGCTACTGGAGCTGCTTTTACCGCTTCATCAATATCAACGTCTTCCAAGGCAGCCACTAAGGATTTGATTTGTGCGTCATTAACTTCAGCTCCTGCTGCTTTAATAACAGAACCTAGGTTCTCTTCATTGACATCTTTTTTCAGTTTGTGAAGTAACAATGCAGCGTAAACATACTCCATAGTAACGGGCATTTCCTAGAGCATAATATAAAACTATAGAGATTGAAACGGTGTTAATTGAGTATCTTTAAGCTTCTACAGATAGAATAGAGATGTCGTTTTAGATCCTTGTCTAGCAAAGTATCCATCCTATTTTTGAGAACTCTTTTTGCTTGGTCTTTTTCTGAACCTTCTGGCAATGAAAGAACGTTGTTGATTAACTCCGGTAAGGACTCTCTTATCCATCCATCTATGATGGAGTATACCTTTGGAGGTATCAAGTCAACCTTATCTTTATCGAGATCCAATACCTCAGCAAAATTGTCATGTTCAACTCTGTAAATTAATGCAAAAATACAGTTATCAGGATCTGGATTTTTAAGAATTTCAGCAGATCTTGGACCGGCCTTTCCCTGAGAAACTTTGTTCTTCAGGCCCACAGGATCGATCACTATACCATTGACGCCAACCTTTCTATTGTCTATACCAGTTACAACACCAAAAATTAAGTCATAATATTCACCGTTAGGCCTGATAGAAAAAACATGAGCCCCTTCTTTTAATTTCGGTTTTCTACCAAACATTACGAAATTAAGATCTCTTAAGTATTTATTTTAAGGTACTGAGAGAGGTCAAAGTCATCTTTTGCAATGTGTTTGTTATACAATACGATAGAGTTGCAAGATTATGATTTCAAATGTCTAAACTACAATAATACCTGATTCTATCAAGAATTGAATTGATTTTAAAAATTCTTCATCAGAAATTGCGCCCTCACTCCACCAACCTGCGTTCGTTTTAACCCAATTTGGGATTTGTGTTAAATGTTCACCTTCAGTGTTTCTGTATTCTTGAGGAATTACCAGTATATCTTCTTTTATTAAGAATTGAACACCTTGAACAAAGGTAGTGTCATCAATAGAACCCTCCTTCCACCACTTTGCGTTGTTCCTAATCCAGTCAGGTATTTGATTTTTTGATTCTTCTTCTATTTTGTTGATTACAAATTCTGCAAAGCTTCCAGACACTTTGGTTGTGGAAAGTTCAATACCATTTTCTGATACTTGACCATCTTTTTGTTCTGTGGTGGATATTATAACGAAAACATCAGTAGCACATGCCACAGAAGAAGCCTCATCATTTGCTCCTTTTTCTTTTATCACTCCGAAACATTCAGAATTCGTATCGTCTTGGATCCTAAAAGTTTCAAAATCATTCTGAACAACATCATACCTATATTCAGTATGTGCATTTGAAGATGCGTTTTTAGTGGAGAATTCGAATATGCTTAGGGTAACAATGAGAGAAGAATTGGAATCATCTTGATCCTTAATGCCAAACTGTTGTATTACACCATCTGGTTTTTCTTCAGATGATGGAATATCCAAATCTTCTACTTTGTTAACCGGTCCAAATTGCCACGTCTCAGGAAGACTAGTATTATCTGGTAAAAAAGATACCATCTCATCTAACTCTCCAAATAATGGTTGAATCAATCCCATTAAAAGCAGAAAGAGTGGTACAAGATGCCACCTCATTTGCAGAAAACGCATCTTCTCTGTAATAAGTCCTCCATCAAAGTTGATTTTGATTCATTTTAGTATAAACAAATATTGGTCCATTGAATGCATCTTTCGTTGGATAAAAATGAGATTCTTAGAGAGTTTTCCTCAGATCCAGACCGATACTACAAGGTAAAACTTTTCGATGAAGAAGGTTTTGTGCGAAAATCTTGTCTAAAATGCAAGAGATATTTTTGGACCCTAGATACAGGAAGGGATCATTGCCCTGATCATTCAGATGATACCTATTCCTTCATTGGCAACCCTCCAACCAACAAGAGATTCGATTATATTCAATCATGGGAAGAGGTTGAATCATTTTTCAAAGAGAATGGGCACACGTCAGTTAATAGATATCCAGTAGTCTGTAGATGGAGAGACGACCTTTATTTCACTATAGCTTCAATTGTTGATTTTCAAAGAATATTGGGTTCTAAAGTAGTATTCGAGTTCCCAGCTAACCCACTTGTAGTCCCTCAAGTATGCCTGAGGTTTAAGGATCTGGAAAACGTGGGTGTTACAGGAAGACATTTTTCAAGTTTTTGTATGATTGGACAGCATTGTGTCCCCACAGGTAACGGATACTGGAAAGATGAATGTGTTGATCTAGATTACAAGCTACTTACAAAACCCTTTGGAATTATAAAAGAAAAAGTAGTTTTTGTGGAGGATGTTTGGGAAGGTGGTGGATCATTTGGTCCTTCACTTGAATACTTTGTTAATGGATTAGAGCTTGGAAATGCAGTATTCACTGAATTTCAAGGAGAGCTTGGAAAGCATACAGAATTGGATCAAAAAATTATAGACATGGGTGCTGGTTTGGAAAGGTTTGCATGGATAACAATGGGAACTCCTACTGCCTACGATTGTACCTTTGGTCCTGTGACGAATCAGCTTATATCCAAAACCGGAATAGAAATGGATTCCAGTCTTGTAAGTAAATATTTTACAGCTATTGCAAGAAATATAGAAAATTATGATGATATTTTTGAAGCTAGAAAACAGGCAATAATAGATGCAAATCTTTCAGAAGATCAAGTAAATCGTATTATTTCACCTCTTGAAGGCATCTATCTAATTTCAGATCATATCAGAACTTTGATCTTTGCCATTTCAGATGGAGCTCTTCCAAGCAACGTAAGTGGGGGCTACAACCTAAGAATTGTTCTTAGAAGAATTATAGGAACCATGCAGAGGCTTGGTCTAAAGGTTGACCTATATGATTTGGTAGATTCACAAATTGATTATTTAAAAAAAACCTATCCAGAGTTAGAAGGTACTAGAAATGACGTTAAAGAGATTCTCAGAATAGAAGCAAGCAGATATGAAGATTCCAAGTATAGAATGGAAAAGATTGCTCAAAAAATAAAAGCCCAGAAAGAACCACCAACCGTTGACGAATTAATTACACTATACGAATCTGACGGAATCACGCCAGACTATCTAAAGGAGTTAAATGTGATCTCGGAGATACCCTCTACATTTTACAGTAAATTGTCAGATCTACATCAATCCGTAACCAAACAAAACACAAGTAACCTTCCCCTTGATGGATTACCAGAAACAGAAGCGTTATTTTACAAAGAAGATCCCAAAGAATTTGAAGCAAAAGTTTTGAGGGTTTTTGATAATTCAGTTGTATTAGACAAAAGTTCTTTTTATGCAAGAGGTGGTGGTCAAGAACCGGATTATGGAACTATTGCCGGATATAAAGTTGTTGACGTAAACAAACACGGAAACATTATCGTTCATCAATTAAAGGATGGAGTCCCGAACGAAGGTCAAGTCGTAAGATGTGAAGTAGACGCAGGACGTAGAGAGAATATAACAAAACACCACACTAGTACGCATATTCTAAATTCTTCATCACGAAATATTCTTGGTTCTTGGGTATGGCAAAACTCTGCTTTTAAAGAAAATGATTATGCTAGATTAGATATTACTCATCACTCTAATCTAACCGAAGAAGAGATACAAAAAATAGAAGATCTTGCAAATTCTGTCATTCAGAAAAACCTACCAGTAGAGATAGAAGAATATGATAGAGGCAGAGCTGAACAAAAGTATGGTTTTAGAATTTATCAAGGTGGTGTAGTACCAGTAAAGTCTGTAAGGATTGTAAAAGTTTCAGACTTTGACATCGAAGCTTGTGGAGGCACTCATGTAAAACATACAGGCGAGATTGGTCTTGTAAAAATAACAAAAACAGAAAGGATTCAGGATGGGGTAGTAAGAATAGAATTTGTGTCTGGATATCCTGCCTTGAAGTTTATTCAGAGCCAAGATAAGAGCCTTACTACAATAGCAAGATCCCTTGAAGCAGACAAACAAAAGATAATAGAATCATTTAAGAGAAATTTCAGCGAATCAGAAAATGTCAAGAGAAAGCTTAGAACTATAATTCGCAGAACTAACAATTCTGTTGCTAAAAATATCATAGATAATGCAAAGTTACTTGAAGGTTTGAAATTTTATTCTGAGATAGATGACGAACTAGACGTAGAATTCCACATAGCAGTTGGAGAGGAGGCAATAAAGCAAGAACCAAGTTTGATCTACTGCGCTTTAGTTGTCAAAGACAAAAGCATTCAGATTATTGTTTACGTAGGAAAAACTGCTTCAGAGAAGATAGGTGCTTCAGAGTTGGTAAAAGAAGTTTCTCGAGTCTTAGGTGGCTCAGGAGGGGGAAATAATAGGTTTGCACAAGGAGGCGGAAAAGAGACAGCAAAGTTAGATGAGGCAATAAGAAAAGCAGAATTATTAATTTCAGGGTGAGAAGATGACAATAGATTGGGTTGGTATTGAAGCAAAGTGGCGAGAAAAATGGGATGAGTCAAAGGAGTTTGAAATAGAGCCAAACGAAAAAGAAAAAAAATTTGTCACAGTAGCATACCCTTATCCAAATTCGCCTCAACATATTGGTCACGGCAGAACCTACACTCTAGCAGATGTTCACTCTAGATATTTGAGAATGAAAGGCTACAATGTCCTTTTTCCAATGGGTTTTCACTACACAGGCACACCTATTCTAGGTATGGCAAAGAGAGTTGAAAATAATGATTCAGAACTGATTGAAGGATTGAAGAAATTGTATGATGTTCCTGAAGGAAAAATTAGAGAGTTTATTGATCCTGTCAGAATAGCAGATTACTTTCATGAAGAGATCAAAGCTGGAATGATTGAAATGGGTTATTCAATTGATTGGAGAAGAGAATTTACAACGATAGATAGAGGTTATCAAAAATTTATCGAATGGCAGATAGGAAAGTTGAAAGAAAATAATCTCATCATACAAGGTTCACATCCTGTTGGTTGGTGTCCAAATGATCAAAATCCGGTTTCACAACACGACACACAGGGCGACGTAGAACCAGACTTTACTGAATACATATTAATTAAATTTCGTTTAGGTGAAGAAATAATTCCCACTGCAACATTACGCCCTGAGACAATATTTGGAGTAACAAATCTCTGGATAAATCCAGAAACATCATACAAGAGAATAGAAGTAAATGGCGAAAAATGGATCACTAGCAGCGAATGTGCATACAAGCTTTCATTCCAAAATAAAGATGTTCAAGTGATAGAAGAGATCAGAGGCTCAGAGTTGGTAGGAAAGAAAGTTAGTTTTCCTAATAGAGACGATGTGATAATCCTTCCTGCTAGCTTTGTTCAAAGCTATACAGGAACTGGAATAGTGATGTCAGTTCCAGCACATGCACCATATGACTACCAAGCTCTGAAAGATCTTAAGGCAGACTCAAATGAAAAGGTGCGCAAAGAGACAGAAGGCATAGATCCAATCCCGATAATTCACACCCAAGGATTCGGAGAAATACCTTCTGAGGAAATAATTGAAAAATTTGGCATAACGAATCAGTTAGATCCTAAACTGGAAGATGCAACTAAGGAACTCTACAACAAGGAGTTTTATGAAGGATCCCTAAAGGAGAATACATTTCAGTTTTACAACAAAAAAGTGTCCGAGGTAAAAGATCAGATTAAGGATTGGCTGGAACAAAGAGGTAATTCTGATAAGTTGCTGGAAATGACAAATTCTCCAGTTAGATGTAGATGTGGCACAGAATGTGTTGTTAAAATTCTGAATAATCAATGGTTTCTTGATTATGGTAACAAATCATGGAAAGAAAAAGCTGTAAAATGTTTTGAAAAAATGGGTATTCTACCACCTGAAATTTCCTCAGAATTCAATTATGTGGTGGGTTGGTTAAAAGAAAGAGCGTGTGCAAGACAGCAAGGACTTGGAACAAAACTTCCTTGGGATAAAGATTGGATCGTTGAAAGCTTGTCAGATTCTGTTATCTACATGGCATACTATATCATTTCAAGATATGTTAATGATAAGCTAATCTTTGCTGAAAATTTAAGTGACCAGTTTTTTGATTATGTGTTTTTAGGGATTGGAGACTCGAAGTCAGTTTCTGAATCTACAAAGATTGATCAAAAAACTATTGACCAAATAAGAAGTGACTTTAGGTATTTTTATCCAGTAGATTCAAGACACTCTGGAAGGGATCTAGTCCCAAATCACTTGGCATTCTTTGTTATGAATCATGTAGCAATATTTCCTGAAGATCTTTGGCCAAAAGAGATTGTTGTAAATGGTTCAGTGTTGATGGAAGGTAAGAAAATGTCAAAGTCAATGGGCAATATCATTCCATTAAGGAAGGCCATCAGAGAATTTGGTGCGGATCCAATTCGCCTAGCAATTGTGATATCAGCTGAGTTGTTGCAGGATGCAGATTTTAACATGGATTCTGTTAATTCCATCAAAAATAAACTAGAGTCTCTAATGTATGAATGCAAAAAATATCAGAGAGTGGAGATAAATAATTTAGAACCCGAGGACAGCTGGATACTGACAAAGCTTCAAGCTCTAGTCAGAGACACTACTGAATCCATAGAAAGAATGAGGCTCAGAGAGGCATTACATCATGTTCTTTTTGAGTTTGAATCAAGTCTTCATTGGTATCAAAAAAGGACATCTGCTAAGAAAAGAGAAAACATTGATGGGATATTGCACAAGATTCTTTCAACTAGGGTCGTGATTCTCTCTCCTTTTGCCCCTCACATTGCTGAGGAGATGTGGGAAAAACTTGGCAATACCGGATTTGCATCACAAACCAAATGGCCATCATATGAAGGAGATAATTTTGATTTATCGTCAATTCAATCAGAAGAATTGTTAAAATCAATAATTGATGATATCTCTAACATTTTAAATGTAACAAAAATGACACCGTCTAAGATTATAATCTATACAGCAGATGATTTTAAGACAAAAACATATCATGCAATATTAGAGGCAATTGTAAATGGCCAAACAAACATGGGGCAGATCATGAAGGAGCTCATTGCAAATCCAGAAACTCAAGAAGTGAAAAAGAATCCCGACTTTGTTCAAAAAACCATCAAAGACGTTTTGTCAGAACCTATGACATTAAGAAATTCAAAACTAAGAATACAGAATTTTGATGAAAAGAATTTGATTAAAAATGAATTAACAAGTTTAGTCAAAAATGATTTTGGTGTAGAGATAACTGTGTATTCTGAATCGGATCCTGAAATTTATGATCCAAAAAACAAAGCCCATACTGCAAGACCATTCAAACCTGCAATACTGATTGAATGAGTTAAACAGTGTATTTATTAGGCTAAAAATTCCCTGAGAATAAAATGAAGATAGCAGTTTGTGGCATTGGAGTTGCGGGAAGCTATCTTCTTGCGAGGCTCAAGGATTCACATGATGTGGTAGGCTTTGAACGTATGCCAGAACAGAGGCATGATTCTATCTGTGCATGGGGAACAATCAAAGGGACTATGACGTCTTTGTGTGAGAAGGTTGGCGTTGATTTTTCAAAGTTTCTAATTCATGATGGAAAAAAGATGCTAGTTGAGATGAATAATTCAGAGCAATTTACAATCGGTTTACAGGGGTTGTGTACTTATGATAAAATTGGTTTGATCAAGGAATTTGTGAAGGATTGCAAAGTAAACTATGGAACTAGCCCAAAATTATCTGATTTAGAATCAGAGTATGACTTGATTGTAGATTGTACAGGATTTCATAGAGTGTATTTGCCAAAATTGGAAAGAGACTTTTTCCTGCCAACATATGAATACAAAATAGAATATGAAGACAAAGTTCCGTTTGATGATTTTTACATACACCCATTTCCTGGTATGAGTGGTTACTTTTGGTATTTTCCTTTAGGTGATAAAGTTGCCCATATTGGTGCTGGGGATTACCATAAAAAACATGTGGAGGAGACAAACAAGTTTTTCAAAAAGTATGGAGGCAAGGTTACAAAAACAGTAGGAAGACCAATCAGGCTTGCCACCCCTGATTTTTGTCGACCGTTTTACAAAGGAAAAGTTGTTGGGGTTGGAGAATCTATTGGTACTGTCTATCCATTACTTGGCGAGGGAATAATACCAAGCATGGTGTGTGCAGATATTTTTGTAAAGAACTTGGGAAACAATGAAAAATATGAAAAGGAGGTTTTAGAGTATTTCAAAATCTACGGTAAAGTCTTTAATTTTGTAAGAAAAAAAATCCACAAGGACTTTAGATTCATCAAATCCTTAACAGATGTTTTTGCAATATTTCGTTACATGAAACAAAACGAAAAAAGGTTTGGTATGGAAGTCCATATGAGAGACCTAATGAAGGTAGCAAAAGCCTAACAAAAACTAATTGAACCACATCCTTCTCTCATGGTCCTATTTGACTTCATGTTATAATCATAAATCATATCAGAGTACTCGTTCATTATTTCCTCCATTTCTTCAATCGAATCTGCCAGATAGAAGCCAGGACAGTCTCCAGTGAACTGGAATGTGGCGTGTACTCTAATGTTTTCTTTTTCCTTTTCAAGCCAAGTAGAGAATGGATACATGTAACAAACCCCAGGTCTTTTAGGATGTAAGGTACATGCGCCGTCCTTATCAAGGAACCTACATGAAACATGAGTCCCATCATCTTTTTCGGTCTCATTCTGCTTGCGTTTTAGGTTAATTGTGGTAAGGATAGTTTTTTTGTTTGTAGGAGATGGCTCCTCCCAAGTTGTCGTAATTGTTTCATTTTTTAAAAAGTCTGAAGTTTTTTGGTACTTCATTCCATCACCAATATTTATGAGATCATCAGATGTTAAAGGAAGTCTTCCTTGTCTGTCGCAACAATTATGACAGTCAGGCCAGTAACATTTCCAGAGGACGTATTTTTTTTCATTATTTAGATACGGTATGTGAAATATTACGTTTTTGACCTTTACTGGATGGTCTGAGACGTTCGATATTTTTCCTAAAATGAACTCTTTAATAGTTTGGTTTATCTCCCAATCTTTTTCCAATAAATTAATTGACTCTTCAATTTCTTTTTGAAACAAGTTTCAATTATAATGACTCGTTCAGAAGTTATTAATGTTGAGTAAAAAAGGTAAATATGCATCAGCTACAGCAAACAGAAGGTTTGTGTGGAATGAAATAGTTTGGCCTTTAATTTTGGAAATAGATGATGTTGCGTTTACATTAAAACAATATCAAAAAAAGCGTGATAAAGTATGTAAAGACGAAAATGTAAAAATGACAACAACGTCAAGAGGTTTAGTTTCATTATTACAGAAAGGTATTTTGTTTAAGGAAAAGGATCTATATTCTATCCATTATAGATTGATTCCGTATATGAGATTGAAAGCCGAATGTGATTATGCTACTGCAATACACGAAGTCCGTATGAAATAAAATTCTGCAAATAATTATATTTTGAACTATAAATTGTCACCTTAGTAGCCCGATAGTCTAGCGGCCAAATAGTTTCTAGGTTAAGGATTCCGCGCTCTGGATCTCAGGAGAGGATACGCGGGGACGGCAGTTCGAATCTGCCTCGGGCTACTTTTATCTAGATGCTTGAGCGATTCTTTCTAATTCGTGTTTTTTCTTCACAGAGGGAGCAGTTGGATCATTTGAAGATGCTAAGATTAGATGTTCTGCCAAGTGTTCCTCAATAGCTTTAGGATTTGCAAATGTGGCTTCTTTTACACCGTCTGCAATAAAACGTAAAGCTAAATCAACTCTTCTAATGGGAGCAACATCAACTGATACATGGTAGACAGTTCCACCATAAACTATACGAGTTGTATCCTCATTAGGTGCAGAATTCTCCACAGCCCTTACTAAAACTTCTACTGGGTTTTTACCTGTTTTTAGATTGACAATTTCGAAGGCTGCTTTTACTGTATTAATAAGACTAATTTTTTTTCCAGACATTCGTCCTGTGTTTTTAGCATATTTTTTTCCAAAATGCATTAGTTTGTTACAAAGTCTTTCAACTATGTTTACTTCTGCCTTGTTGAAACGTTTCAAAGCTGAACGTCCAAAAGTCATTGGAGTTATAGTATATTTCAAAGATATGGCTGTTTTTAGTCCAGGATCCTTGATCTCTACATTAGAAGAATCCCACTTTCTGAAAAGCAATAGATTTTGGGTTGCCATGTTATCTCCTCGGCTTCTCCTTCTTTCCTATTACCAGTTCGTGCAACGATGTATCATTTACTTTGAACACTTTGTATCTAACTCCTGGAATATCACCCATAGCTCCTCCTTGAGTTGCACCCATTCCTTCAACATGTACCTCATCGTGTTCATCTATGAAGTTCATTGCTCCGTCTCTGGGCAAAAATGCAGTAACAGTTTTACCATTTTTGATTAACTGGACACGAACACATTTTCTTACAGCAGAGTTTGGTTGTTTTGCTGCAACTCCAACTTTTTCTAAGACTATACCTCGGGCTTGTGGTGCACCTCCCAAGGGGTTTGCTTTTTTATCTAAACCTAAATTCCTTCGTTTGTATCGAGAAATTGCCCAACGTTGTCTAGTCTTTTTTGATTTTAAAACTCTGCCTGCAAATAATCCTAGTGGTGACTTTGCCATGAATCACATCTCCATTGTCTTTTCCGGGCTATTAATTAGAACACTAGTAATATCAAAATAACGCCTAGCTAGTAGTCTTGCTTTTTCCGCATTTTTTCCTTCTCTACCCACTACAATGCCTTTTTTTCTTGGATCAACCATTACAATTGCCTGTTTAGAGCCATCATTTCGTTTATTTATTTTTACTTCAGAAATCAGTTTAGGATTTAACATATTTTTTAAAAATTTGGCTGGATCATCATCATATTCTACTAATTCAACATTTTTCTTTACAATGTTCTGTAGAGTTTTGATATGTGAACCACCCTTGCCAATTGCAAGACCCATTTTACCAGAATTAACAACAAAGATTATTCGATTTTGTTTTTCGTCTTCTATACAATCTCTTGCAGTTGCACCCGTTACGTTTTGAAACAATGACATCAAACGCATTTGATCTGTTGTTAACTTAATTGCTTGAGTCATAAAATATCCTAACTATTTCGCCTCTGATTTGTCTCATTTAAACTTTCATGGTCATTAATCAGTGATTTCATTTTTGTTCTTGATTGGACTCCTTGAGAATTGATTTGATGTTTGATTCACTAAGTGAATTGAAGGCGATTGTAGATATCCTAAATTGCAATCCACATAATTTACCCAAAGCCACAGAGGTACCTTCAAAGTTAACAAGTGGAACCTTTTCTTTTTTGATGGTTTCATCTATTTCTTTTTCAAGTTCATCTCCGACTGATTTTGAAAGCACTATTAGCTTCGAATTTTTTATTGAGTTCAAGACTTGTTTAGTACCAATAGTTACTTTGTCATCTTTTATTGCATCTTTTAGAGCCTTTTCTAATAATTTCGTCATCTCGCTTAATAGACAATGCTTAAGCGAGACCTTTATAGGTTTATTGAATAATTTAAAAACACGTTATCCTAGATAGAACAAATTCGCGATATAACGAATCAGATTTTCTATAGGTCCAGATTGAGGTATAGACTCTACTTTTTCTGGTATTATAACTTGAAACTTGACTTCATTCTTTTTTTCCTCTAATTCGTAATTATTTTCTGTGTTGTTAACAATTTGTGTATTGGAATTGTAAGTTGCTGGTTTTGATATCTGAAGATAGGCCTTGTCAAGATTCTGCTGTATTATAGAATTTCCTTTACTCAACTGTTTTGCTTGTTTATAGAGAGTAGTAGCTTCTTGGTAATTGCCTTGTATGGAAAGTATGTTAGCCTTGTTATTTATTGCAGGATAGTGAGAGGAATCAATCATTAAAGCTTCATCAAAATGTTTCATCGCCTTATCATAATATCCCAGCTTTGCCAATGCAACTCCCTTGTTGCTTATTGCACTTACATTATTTTGTTCTTTAGATATTGCATTATCAAACATAGTTATAGCAGCATTGTATCGACACAACCGGAGGAGAGCTGGCCCCATTCCTTCTTCATACGAAATAATGTCAAAAAAATTACTATTATCACAATTTAATTTTATTTCATTGAGTAATTTACCTAGTTCAACATCTTCAACTGAGAGATTATCATAATTTTTTGTCTCGATTTTTGATTTTGAATTATCCTTTTTAGGATCAGAATTTTTTATTGCTACATCTGATTTGGTTTTTAGTAATGAATCTTTAGGTAATTCATTATTCTTTTCTTTTTTATTTTCCTTGCTTAACACGTTGGAATTTTGTTTAGTTTCGTCTGATCGATTTGTGTTTTCTCTATTCTTCCCTTTCTCATCATTGTTTTCATCAATTGGTTCATTGACTGGTTCTTCAAAACTATTCAATTCATAGAAATCAAAGTAGGCAGTTGTTTTTGAATCACCATAGTGTGCTTCCACAGAGTATGTACCATCAATCTTAAAATTCACCCCAGCCTTTGCAAGAAAACTGACTGTAAATTCCTTATTTTGATCAATTTCGCCAAAGTAAAAACCAGTTGGTGTTCCAAAAGGATCATAAATTCCCACTAGAGCTGATGGGGAATCTATTGAGGAGACTAAACCGGTAATTGTTATTGTGTCATTGTCATTATATTCTAGTTCATCTGTTACCAGTAATACAATTTCTGGTGTAGTGAAATTCTCCTCAGAAGTTTCTTCTATAGTATCTGATTCAACCTCAAATTCTAATTCGGTGCTGACTTTGCCATATTCTAGTTTGATTAGGTACAAACCACTTTCTTCATAAAATGGTGGTTCTAACACAATAGTTTTAGAGAATGCCCCAATTGAATCTACATCAACGTTATTAGCTGTTAATATTGTACCAGATGGGTCGTATATCTGAAGTGCAATTACTGGCATTGTGATCTGTTCTACAAATCCCGATACTGTTAACGTTTCACCAGATCCATAAACATCCTTATCAGTTGAAACAATAATTGAATTAGATTCTGCATATATTGGAGACGTAAGTAATAAAGAAAATAGAATAGAAAATGAGAAAATCACGTACCTATATGCCAGCACGTAACTGATTTTTGGAATTTAGTATTTAATAATCACGAAGAATTTATTCGTGTTTTATTTTTAAAATATTTTCAACATAATTTCAGAATGAAATTAATTACTTTTTCTTTGCCACTTGCATGTAAAGATCGACAGTACCGCTACCGATTGGGATATTACTGCCAACAATTACGTTTTCCGTAACTCCTTTGAGTTCCTCAATCTGTCCTGCTAGAGCTGCATGGGCTATGGTAGGTACAGTTATTTCAAAAGCTGCTCTTGCCAAAACACTTTCTTTGGTGCCGGCGATTCCATGACGGCCTATTTGTTGCATGTATCCTCGTGAGCACATCAAGTCTGCAACTAACATAATGTATCGTATATCTACTTCTAATCCCTGATCTTCAAGAGTGGTGCTTAATTCATTAATCAACGCATTTCGTGCAGCTTCTATTCCCAATGTACTAGCAATTTCAAAAACATTGTTTGTTCTAACATTTTGTTTGTCTATACCGCTTACCTCTAATACCTTTGGTAGATTAGAGCCAGTTGTCTGAATTACCCACTCTTCGTCTTTTTGAACCAAAGTCACTCTTGCAACATCAGGCACTCCTTTGACAGTAGTGTTTAATACCTTGTTTCGAAGCGTGATTACAGTAGGTGCGTCTGATTCTTCTACCAGTTTTAGCGTTAAGGTTTCACCTAATTTCTCAATTTTAAATTTCTTGTTTGATTGCAAAGCTGCTTCTACATCATCAACCGTACATCCTCTTTCTCTTAGTCGATTTTCATTCATATTAACCTTAATCTCAGTAGAGTAATCAGTTTCTGTGTTTGTTATTAGAGAGCTGACTTTTGTTTGCAAAACATTTCGGGCCACCTCTATTGCTTTTTCTCTTGATTTCTTTGATTCCTCATTGAGATAAATGTCCATTGTGGGTGTTACTGGTTTTTTACGCGCATCAACAAGTTCAATAAGTCTAGGTAATCCAAGAGTTACGTTTCTTTCTCGGATACCTGCAAAGTGGAAGGTTCGTAGTGTCATTTGTGTACCTGGTTCTCCTATGGATTGTGCAGTTACAATTCCTACAGCTTGTCCTGGTTCTACTTTGGCTTTGTTATAAAGCTCCAAGCCTTTCTTGCATACTTTTTCCACCCCTTCTTTACTCAACTTTGATTCCAGTAGGGAATCAGTTACCATTTGTTTTAGTCGAGGATTGAATGTTTTTGTGTATTTTTTTGCTAATTCTGAGATCTCATCTTTTGTAGCTTTTTTACCTGAATCAACAATAGTCTGAGATTCTATTAGTCTGTTTACGTTAAAGGCCTCACCATGGTCGCTTTTTGCAACATCGATTCCATCCTCACCATAAAGGAATTGAATAATGTGACCGTGTGGATCGCGTACTGTTCCATCATATTCTAGTTTGATGTGCTCTAGTGCATTGATTAATCTTCTTTGCATGTATCCACTTTGTTGTGTTCTAACTGCAGTATCAACAAGCCCTTCTCTTCCTCCCATTGCATGGAAGAAGAACTCAAGAGCAGACAAGCCTTCTCTATAATTGGATTTTACAAATCCATGGGCGTCGGGATTATCATCATGTTCCTTGAAATGTGGCAGTGCCCTGTTGTTGTAACCAGTAAGGAGTCTTTTACCACGTCTAGATTGCTGGCCTAAGGCACCTGCCATCTGTCCTATGTTAAGCGAAGACCCTCTTGCACCAGTTGTTGCCATAATTCTTCCCGCATTGGTTTCATCAAATGATCTATCAGCGTTATTTCCAGCGTCGTCTCTTGCCTTTGATAGTTCATTAACAATGTATGCCTCCAAGGCCTCTTCTGCCGAAAGACCTCTAGTAAGTTTTAGAGTGCCTTTCTTAAACTGAGAATGGAGTTCATGGACTTTATCGTAGTAACCTTGAATATCGTCAAGAATATTTTGTTTTGCTTTGTCAGGCAATTCAAGATCTCCATAACCATAGCTAAATCCATAGTGTGTGATGTATTGTTTCACAATTATAAGAATAGAATTTAGAAATTGTTTTGCTTTAGCATTACCGTAATCTTTAGCTATTCTATGAAGTACGCTTTCTGGTTCTTCAGCACCTATAGAGGACTTGTCGATGACTCCACTCATGAGTTCTCCATTTTTTATTACAACATCTTTTTGGTTTCCCTTGGTACCTTTGGACCACTTTGAGGTCATGACATAGTTAAAATCATCTGGTAAGAAAAGCGAAAAGAGTTGTTTGCCAGTATACATAGGTCCGCTTTTGTCTTTTGTAGCAGGTTTAGGTAAGGTGCCATCATATCCGCCTAGCATTGCAAGATTTGTAAATTCCTGAGTAGACAAAAACGTGTCATCTTTTGTTAAAAGATATGCTCCAGTAATAAAATCTCGAAGGCCACCAATAATTGGGCCGCCGTATCTTGGAGAGATGAGCTGGTCCTGGACCCTCATCAAAAGTATGGCTTCTGCACGTGCTTCCTCGCTTTGTGGAACATGAAGGTTCATTTCATCTCCGTCAAAATCTGCATTGTATGGAGGACATACTGATGGATGAAGTCTGAAAGTCTTTCCTGGAAGTACTTTGACATAGTGTGCCATGATTGACATTTGGTGAAGAGAGGGTTGTCTGTTAAACATTACAATATCACCATCTGCAAGATGTCGTTCAATTAAGTATCCAATTTCCAATGTCTCAGCTATGGTTGATCTGTCCTCGACAAAATCTAATCTAATTTTCACACCATCTGGTCTTACAATGTAATTAACACCCGGAAATGTGTTTGGACCATTAATTACTAGTTTTTTCATTCTTTCAATATTCCATTCAGTTACAATTTCTGGAATAGTGAGCTTCATTGCAACTGATTCTGGGACACCTACCTCAGAAAGATCAAGATTTGGGTCAGGCGATATAACAGTCCTACTGGAAAAATCAACTCTTTTTCCAGACAATGATCCTCTAAACCTGCCTTCTTTACCCTTTAGTCTCTGAGTGAGGGTTTTCAATGGCCTACCGGATCTATGATGGGCCTGAGGGATTCCTGAAACTTCGTTGTCAAAATAGGTGGTAGTATGATATTGTAACAGGTCAACCAAGTCCTGAACAATCAGTGGGGGAGTTCCAGCTTCCTTACTTTCTTTTAGTCTCTGATTTACTCTAATAATATCTACCATCTTGTGGGTTAGATCATCTTCAGAGCGGATTCCAGTTTCAAGAATAATCGAGGGCCTTACTGTAACAGGGGGAACAGGCAGCGCTTGTAAAACAAACCATTCGGGTCTTGCAGTGGAAGGATCATAATCGAGTAATATTAAATCCTCATCGGTAATTTGGGAAAACCTTTCCCTAATGGTTATTGGTAAAAGCCTATGTTCACCAATTTCAGTTTTCTCTATGAAAATAGTTGGTTTTGTAAAAATTAATTCGTATTGAGTCTTACCACAATGTGGACATTCTTTTGCTTTTTTTGCTTTTTCGAGTATCTGCTCAGGTATGTGTCTTTGGGAAATTACTGTGTATGCAGCTTCTTTTTGTTTGATTTTGGAAAACTCGGTTAGATCCTCCTGCGGAATTTTTAATCTAGAACAAGAACGACAAGTAGCCAGTAATAATTTGTAGATATTGTCAATAAATGCTATATGCAATACAGGCTCTGCCAATTCTATATGCCCAAAGTGACCAGGACATCTTGCTGCAGTGTTTCCACACGTTAAACATTTTTGGCCGGGTTCCAAGGTACCAAGCCGTCCATCCATTAATCCCCCTTGGACTGGCATACCATCTTCATCATATGTTTCTGGGGCAGTTATTTCAGCTACAGAGTATTTTCTTATCTCTGTTGGAGACCAAACTGAGAATTTTATTCCATCAATAGATTTTACAGTTTGTATTGACATTATACTCTCTCCTTAATCAAAAGTCTGGGTGCAACATTTAGGCTTTGCATTTCTTGCAGGAGTAATTTGAACGCATAAGCAATAGATACTGATGAAACTTTTGCTTTGTCACCACAAACTCTGCATACATATCTTCTTTGTTTCACGTCATGATATGCTACTAGACCACATCGTTCGCATACAAAAATTTCAGATTTGTCTGATTCATCAAGCAGTCTATCTTTGAGAATCATCGAAGCACCATATGCTATTAAACAGTCGCGTTCCATTTCTCCAAATCGTAAACCTCCACCTCTTGCTCTTCCTTCAGTAGGTTGTTTTGTTAGCATCTGAACCTGACCACGAGCTCTTGCATGAATTTTATCAGCTACCATATGATGCAACTTTTGATAATATACAACTCCGAGAAAGACTTCTACTGGAAATGCTTTACCTGTTCTTCCATCATACATTATTTCTTTACCAGAATATTTGAAACCTGCAGAATCCATGACTTGATGTACCTCATCCATTTTTTCACCAACAAAAGCAGATCCATCGAATTTCTTACCCCGTAAAGCTGCAGCTTTACCTGTTATAGATTCTAAGAACATTCCAACAGTCATTCTGGATGGGAATGCATGTGGATTAATCAGGACATCAGGGGTTATTCCTTCAGCTGTGTATGGAAGATCCTCGTTGTTTGCTAGAATTCCCAGTACGCCTTTCTGGCCATGTCTTGAAGCAAATTTGTCACCAATCTCAGGAATCCTCATATCTCTAACACGAATTTTGTACATCTTTCCGCCTTCGTTTGATTGAGTCATAACTACAGTATCAACAACTCCTGTCTCAGATGGTCGTACACCGATAGAAGTATCTCTTCGATATGGCCCAGTTGTTTCAAACTCTCTATATTCTTCCATAAATCTGGGAGGACTTGTTTTTCCAATTAGTATATCGCCTCCAAGAACTTGGGATTCGGTAGCTACAACACCATCTTCTTCCAGTAATCGATAGGCTTTTTCTCCTTTGTAGCCTCTAATGTTATCTTCAGCGTTAGGAATTTCAAAATTATCTCGCATTCCTCCTGGATATTGTTTCGCTTCAGCATCGTAGATCCTATAAAAGAATGTTCTACCAAGTCCTCTATCCACTGAGGATCTACTCAAAACTATAGCGTCTTCAATATTGTATCCATCAAAAGGCAATACAGCAACTATACAATTTTGACCTGCTGGTCTGTCTTCTAATCCTAACAAACCCATAGCCTTTGTGGTTACTATCGGAGTTTGAGGGTATAGCATAAAGTGTTGCCTGACATAGGTGCTAGTATTCATCATTGGAGTTGAAAAGCCTAAACTTTGTTTTGCCATGGCAGCCTCATAAGTATTCCTTGGAGATTGATTATGTTCAGGATATGGGATGATTGATGCACCAGCTCCAAGTATGGCGGACGGAAAGATTTCCAGATGAGTTCGTTTTTTTGTATCTTTTTCATCCAGAGTAATGTAACAATTTTCTTCTTCGTTTGCATCTATCAACTCGATAACGCCCATTCGAAGAAGATCATTCCAAGACAAGAGCTTCTTTGATATTTTATCAAGCAACTCTTGTGTAAGAAGTGGTTTGTTATCCTTAATAATTATCAATGGTCTAAGTACACGCCCAGCATTACAATTTACATATAGTCGTTTTGTAGCCCCTTCCACTTCTGATTTGTGGAAAGAAATTCCGACGTGAGGATGAATTTTTGAGTTTCTTCTCAAGTCTCTTAGAGAGTCTGCAAGCTGGTCCCCCTCTTTGTAATACCCTATTAGTCTACCATCAACAAAGACTCTTGTTCCTTCTTTCTTAAGATCATCCTTTGTATCTGAAAAATGAACAGTACCTAGATCGTAAAGTTTCTCAATTATCTCTTCAGATGGAACATTGACTGAGATTATGGCAGATAATGCAAGATTCTTAACCAATCCACAGTTTGAACCTTCAGGCGTTTCACTAGGACATATTCTCCCAAAATGAGTTGCATGTAAATCTCTTGCTTCAAAATTTGGTTGAGTTCTGCTAAGAGGAGATTGAATTCGTCTCAAGTGACTGATAGTAGAAAGATAATTGGTTCTATCCAATAATTGCGTGACACCAACTCTGCCTCTTCCCCAATTACCAGTTGCTATTGCATTATTTAGTTTGTCAGTTATAATTCCTGGCCTGATTGCTGCGGCAACTGCATTAATACCACGTTTTTGGCCTGACCTTTCTAATTGGTATTTCATGTCCCTTACTAAGTTCCTAAAGGCAGTTCTGAAGAGGTCAGCTAGCATTTGACCCGCAAATTTGATAACTTTATTGCCATAGTGATCTTTATCGTCAGGAATGATCCAACCTAGTTTTAATTCAAGAAGTTTACAAGCTGCCTCCCCTAAGAATTGAGCTTTTTCCTTCCTATTCTCTGGATGCTTTCCTAAATGAGGCAGCAATCCCCAGTCTAAGAGAGTCTCAGCTCGTTTTATCTGGAATTCTTCTAACATTCCAGGAGCTATCCTTTTACTAATATACACGATGGCATCTTTTGAAGTGGGTACATCGCCTGCCTTTTCAAATGAAGCTTCTAATTGATCCTGAACCTTATCAACTAACGAAACAGC